>Ga0126342_10007364_pt1 | contig 19634 bp, 20 predicted proteins | sample Cyp1metagenome_FD_92528 | JGI IMG/M metagenome (GOLD analysis project Ga0126342, IMG submission 92528) | Coral microbial communities from Lord Howe Island, Old Settlement Bay, Australia - Cyphastrea 1 metagenome | ecosystem: Host-associated > Invertebrates > Cnidaria > Coral ... | reverse complement strand
AGGCGTGGGACAATGTGCACTGCCAAGGGGTCGGATGTACGTCCTGGCGTGCCTTGGGGCTCCGCCGCTTTTGCGTGGCAGGCGTGGCAGTCACTCACTCACTCACTCACTCGCTCACTCACTCACTCACTCACCCACCCACCCACCCACCCACTCACTCACGCACTCACGCACGCACGCACGCACGCACTCACTCACTCACTCACTCACTACAATTCACTCACCCGTGCATGCACATACATACATACACACACACAAACTCACCCACCATCACCCCTCCATCACTCTTATACTTCTTCTTCCCTTCTTGCTTTTCTGTGCTCAGTCTAAGTCTAGAGAAGTTGGTAACATGTGGGGTTATCCGGTCCTATAATTTTTATTTTCGTAAGTATGGCATAGAACCAAGAGTTATGGGTCAAGGCTTTGCCTGAGCTTGGGAATGGGACATCTACCCCCAAATTTATGGCTATCAACTCCAAAATTGGTGCTTCAACGGGTTGGTTCACTGAAGAGAACGTTTAGACATATAGGGGCTATTTCATGAAATATATTGGGATACATCACCAACACTATCCAGGTTGATCCAAGGGACAATTTGCAGGACCAGCCAACATTTCATGGGAATATACATGGTTTTCTGTAATTTTTTCCATTCAATCAAACCTGGAATGGCTGCTTCTTTGGATAATGAAGATATTTCACCTGGTGGGTTGGTGTCATCGTTTACATCTCCAATCTTCAGTTTACCTTAGGTCAGCTGAGGCACCTCGTTTAGGCTGAACAGCGCCGCAAAGCGGGCAGCATCAGAACTGCCCTGGAACTTTGGTGAGACCACTTTCAGCAGTGCTTGGCCGGAGATTTGGCAACCTTTGGAGGTGGAGGTGATCTGTGAAATCGCTTGGAACATTGGGTGAATCTCCAGTGTACACATACTGTACACATACCACACAGTTCACCAAAGTTTTGTACGAAACCAAAGACCCAAAGACGACTACTCGTCAACAAAACTTTCAGGTGATTTTTGCCAAACATTCCTATAAAAGCAGGAAAAAACAGTGGCAGCGCGGCTCCAGCGACTGAAGTTGCCGGTGGGAACGGTGCTGTAGGAGCTGTTGCAGCCACTGCCTTCGGGAGGAAAGGCCACTGGAACGAAGTTGTCATCGCTGATGCCAAAGAAACCTGCGACGATGTCTGCGGAGAAATTCGTTGCTACCATAAATGAGGGGATGTGAGTCACTAGTCACATTCCCCTGATACAAACTGAGACATGCAAATTATCATTGATGTAGTGAATCCCAAACCATCAAAATCATCCTCAATTTTATCAGAAATTAGTGGGGTATCAGCCAGATTTCGTCCATTCCAAAATTTCCACCAGCTTTACCTTCCAGCATCCCAGCAGCATCCAGTTTCGGGCCTTCCGAGGGCTGCGAGGAGTAGAAGAGCAGATGCTTTCGAGTGGCGAAGGCATCCCAAACGTGCGTCGCCAGGGCTTTGGGGGTCAAATATGCTACCTGCAAACCTCCGGAACCCGTTCTGCAGCTGGCTGTGAAAGATGGATAAAACTGGAAGGTTATCCAATCTACCGTGATGTTTGTCATGATTATTGTTGTTATTATTGTTGTCATTTCTATGGCTGTGGTTGTTGTTGTTGTGGTGGTCGTCGTCATTATTATCTATCATTTTTCACCGATTGGGAATGATCCATCTGATCCACGGCGCCTAAAGCGTTGTTGGCAATCTGTTGCTCAATCTGGCCCTGGATGTAGCTTGGTTGGCTCCCAAGCACCTGCAGAAAACCATGAAGCGACGCGAGGGCTCGGGATCCTTGAGTCAACGGATGCTTTCAGGATCTTTCACTATATATTTCTCACCTTGCCAGTGAGTTTTCCATCATGTTTCAGCACTCCTTCAAAGGAACCCAAGAATCATTCTCCGTTTTGGGTTAATCCCAAAATTGAAGAAACACCAGCTAGTTCATTTTCAATGACCACAGCATGTGTTTCCAACAGGATTTCCTGATATTTCCTGCCATCCACCTGACCCCAACACGCTGAAGCGTTGCTGCGACACTTCTGCGGTGCCCAGGTGAAATCGCTGCAGTTCCATTCGGCTGTGGCGCAGAGGCGCTGTGGATCTGCAGATGCCTGCGACAAATGTTGAGGCCATATGGAGGTTTCCGTTTCGTCCTAGGGGTACCCCGCAGTTCTCAGTTCTCCATTTATAGATGGGATTTTCCATGAAATAAACCATCCAGATCCATCCAGCTATTGGGGGCCCCAAAGGAAAGCCTCATTAATGGGGCCAAATTGGCTTGACTCGCCACGACTCGCCACGACTCGGACCTGACCCTTCACTGGCGAGGAGTCGTAGATGGAGTTCTGTGGCCTCTGCAAGTGCTGATAGAAGGCAGCCTGGCGAGTTTGGGATTCCAACCACTGGAGGTTCTCTTTGGCGGTTCTTGGGGTTGTGACCCACTGATGCCACACGGGAAGCAGCAATTCCCCCAAAAAACAGGTGAGGTGACAATGGGGATGAAAATCCCTGACAGGTTCTTTTTTCCACCCCCCTATGGGAATAAATCACGGTGTCCATCCGGGTGCTCTTAACAAATGCCTGGCTGGAGGCATTTACCAACAGTCTACCTTGGGCAGGTCATGGACCTTTACCAACCAGGGATCACTAAAAACATGGGCCTTGATCTCTTGATGTTGCTTGACTTGAAATCAGACTGAGGTACATCCGGATTTTTTTGGAAACACGATTCAAAAAGTACCATCCGATCATCCGCTCATCTGGCTTTTCAAACACGATTCAACTCATGGACCTGTTCAATGGCCTCATGCTTCAGTCCAGAGATTTCCCGGCCTCCGGCCACTTCTCCACCGTGTATTTCATGGTGTATATCCCACCTGATCGGAGCGAATAGCTCTGCAAAGGTTCTATGGTGTCCTGTGATGATCACCATTGCTATGAACCATGGTTTGGCAATCAGTTGTGATACCACCACTTCAGTTGATACACTGAGCATTGTATCTCTTACTCGTCATTGACCATAGTTACATTCATCAAGCTAACTTTCGAGTCTTCTTGGGTGATATTCCAATGTTCAGGAGAACACATTTCCAGTCCAAAACAATGAACTCTCAACTTCTTCATCTTCTTCTTCTTCTTCATCAAGAATCATCACTTTTTCAGGCAACAAACTTGGCTTTCCTGGGAGAACATCCCATTCTTTGGCTCCGATTTTTGCCAGGTGACTGTGGGCAAGGACATAGTGACCACCCGTCACCACCGCAGGGCCGTCGTCGCTCCAGGCTTTCAGCTCCTTGCTCTTGCCCTGGCTGCCGAAGGAAGCAATGGTGATTCTGTTTGGGATGTTTTGAGGGAATATCAGCACATATACGTCTATATATATATATATATCTACATAATATATCTACATATCTATATATATATATATATCTATCAATTTATCTACTGATTTACTTTCATGATGTATTTGTTTATGTATTCATTTTATCATTTGGAAGAATTTCCAATGGAATCCTGGCAGACACCAAGGGAACATCCAGACAGAAGTAAATTCACCTGTCTGCTTTTCGGGGTATCCGTTTTTTCGCTGCCCATGCACTTTGCCTGTGGCCACAGCTCGAAATTGGCATCAAAACGGCCTGCCAACTACAGCATGCACGATAAAAGGTTTAGCTGGTCACGGTTTATCTCCGAAGGATCACCAGAGCCTTGTGCGATCTGTTGTGGGTCTTCCACAGGTTTAACTTCATCGGGCTCAACGATTTGAATGTCGTACTTCAGTGCCTCCGCAAGGTGCAACTGGCATGCCGTGGTTTTCCTCACAGTTGTCGTTTTGCTGGATGCTCATCCTCACATCTGACGGTCCCAAAGGTATTTCATTGACCCAAAAGGATTTGCACACAATTATTATCCATGAATTTTCTACAGAACATCTCTACCAAAACTTGATGCTTCTGGTAGCTTTTGACGCCATCCCCATCCGAGATCGTCCCCAGTTACTGATTGAATCTGCGAGTCATCTGCACCTCCGAAAGCAGAATAGCAGCGACTTCTGTGACCAACTGATGCGTGGGCCAGGAACGTTTCAAGAGCTTCAAAGTCACTCCCTACGCAGAGCAGAGCGGTCTGGAATGATCTGAAGATTTTTGGAGGTTTAACTCATCAAATCGGGGTATACTATTGGGGAGAAAAGTGGCTTTGAACCTATACAAATCAGGGCAACCAAATTAAAATATATTCCTCATGGATTCCCGAAGTAGTCGATTTCCCATTGGGAAAAACACAAATCCCATTAAGCAAACCCAGATATAGTCTTGAAACAAAACTAGTACACCGCGCTTCGGACATGGCTATGGATCAAAAATGGGCACTCGAAAACGGAATCGTTGAGCACACAAATCATGACGCACCTCTATTCTAGCAAGGTCTCACCTAGATGAAATTCCTAGGATCAAACGGAGATTTCCAGGGTAAAGTGACCCATCTCCTGAGAGGGGAAGGTGTTGTCTGGATCGATGCCACAGTGTGTCGCAGACGTCACAGCTGCCAGCGCAAGGAGAAACCATGGTGGACACATAACGATTTGTCGATGGCAGAAAATCAGCTGTAAATCAGGGGATTCCATGGCAATCTTTGAAGTGTATCACCAGTGATTTTTTCACAGGTGGAATTTTTGAAGCAAGTAGAGATTTTCATCCAAAATGCTGTACATCTCACAGTGAATACCAACCTTGGCTTTTTAAAAATTAGACATGACGATCCTAATTGGGATCTGACCGTCCGTGACTCTTTGGTCCAAATTTCAGGCACCCAGCATTTTTTATGCAGACTTTTGCTCAACCCTGAGCTTCGAACAGCTAACGCTGCAAAAGGGAAGGCTGATGCATCCAGAAATGAGGACACAACCTTTGAAACCAGAAATGAGGCATCCATTCTCACCACAAATCTTGGGGTTTCCAACTTCGAACCCCACAAGATTGGAAAGTTTTTGTCTTTTGATTTCAATATTCACAAACCCTCCAAGAAACATTGACATATGACGCATCTAGGGTATGTCCAGCGTTGCTTCAGCCGTCCGAGTCGCTGTGACGGTCCCAATGTGCCGGAGATACCACTTCTTCAGGCGTCTGGCCATCCTGACATCCGGCTGCTACTTGCCATCACTTCCAGCAGATTGTTTCTCCAAAAATCACCACCCATGGCCCAGTGCCAGCAGATTTTTTGAAAACAAACCATCAAAAGTCATTGTCAGCCAAGTCATATTGTCTATGATAAATAGTTTGTTCTATGATAAATATCTTTGAGCCATGTTTTTTTTAATGATAAAGAGTCCAGCTCCTACCGATCTGCCTTGGTCTTCAAGAGGAAGTCTCCGGACCAGGTCTGGCGACAAGGGATCTCCCCCATGGTTGCATTGATGGTATGTATATATATATATATATTATAAATATGTAAAAACAATTTTCCAGATATGACTCCATGTTCCAGATCCTATTGAAAAAAATATGACTCACCCAAGTATGACTCAATTCTCCTTTTTTGATGTTTCCAATTATGACTCAATTATTGAACCATGAGGCCTTGAGGCCCATCCCCCATTTACTGACAAACTGAGTTCAGCTGAGCTCAGATCCTTCACCAACTCCCGTACCACTTCGGCATCGCCATGGTAACAGGCCTGGATCATCGATATCTCCCAAAAAACAAGCTTGTCGATATGGGAGATTCACTATGTTTTTCACGGCTTTAATGGGATTTTTAACGGATTTTAATGGGATTTTACAGGATGTAAAAGCAACTTGATATGATTTGGGTGTGTCTGAACATGGGGTATACAACCAAATGACAATCTTAGTGGGATGGTGATCCTATTTTCAGGTCCAAACCTACATGGATCTTTCTTGAAATGAGGCACCCCAAAAGCATCCCAAACAAAAATTACCCTCTGGTAAACTAACATACCTATGGAAAGTCACCATTTTTCATGGGAAATTTCACTATAAATGGTGATTTTCCATAGTTATGTTAAATTACCAGAGGGTACTTGGGAAACCACTGATTAACTGGGGCAAACTGGGGCCGGCCTGGTGAATGGCTGCATAACGCCGATAGGGCGGCCGCATGTTCACCTCAGGTCAAGTCTGCGGGTTCTACGCATCGGTTGATTTTCGTGTTAGAATTGGATACATTGGATACATATCATAATAATACTATGTACATCTATGTACAATAATTATATCTAATCTAATCTTCAGATATCTACAGTAATTTCAGTAATTTCAGGATTATCTAATCTATGCTAATCCATTTTATTCTAATCCAATCTATGGTTTTTTTTCGTCACTTTCCATGGCTGAAACCTTTGACACGTTGCCGCGCCGTGCGGCGCCGTGCCGCGCCGTGGACTCGGAGCCCGGCATAGCCGGGATGGCGTCCCAAGATCTCGCGCAGCTGATCCCATTCTCCATCCTTGGCAGCGGCGATGAAGTCCTGGCAGCGGCTTGCTTTTGTTGAATACATTGAACATATGTATGTATGTATGTAATATATGTATATATATATATATGTAGAGATATGTATTAATATGTGTACATGTTTTTAAACTCATATTTTTGGTTTGCGTCGATATAATTCTACACTTATGATGAGATTTGGCGATGTGCATTCACAATTTTTCAATGTGACTTGGACACTTCCAGTGCCCCCAGGCACCTCCAACTCTGAGGTATCTGGATCTTCAGCCACCTCCACAAGTTGGATGGGTGAAGATTTGATAGTCATCTATGCCAATCTATGCTGCCTATGCTGTTCGTTCTTTTTAAGGGATCTTCATCGGTGACATGATGTGAGTCATGATGGATCTATCAACATAAAAACCTGCCCTCAATCAGGATCATTCACATTCCAAACGTGATTTAAGAGCGACTAAGCTTAAAGAGTGAGGCCGGCCATTCTTGGTTGCTACGAATCATCCTTGTTAAATCTGATATTTTGGGGGTTAAACACCCGTTGGCGAGATCCAAACAACATGCTAGTTACATCTAGTTACTGTAAGTGTTCGTCAAATATAAACACGAATTCTGGTGATATAGCCAGATCCAACCCCATATTGATGTTCCTAAATGGGTTTGTAATAGGGTACCCCAAAATCCTGTGGCTTAAATGGCTTAGAGCTCCTGCCATCAGGTCATAAATTAGCGGATTCCATCATTCCAGACCCAAACTCATGATGACATATCCACACATTTTGGTGATACAACTGCCATGAATTATATATATATTCCATGATATTCCGGACTATCCCAGAATTATTCACTGAGATACCCATCATCCAGCCATCTCAGTTCCCTCTCCTCGCCTTAGGCTTCGCCTTGGCCTTGCCCTTCTTGGGCTTGGGCCCCTTGGGCCCTGCTGCCACTGCTGCCTTTAGCATTGCCTAGGGAAATGCAGCTTGGCCATCAGCAAACATGACGCAAACGTCTCAAAAAATGGGTTGTTTATGGACACATGAGCTGAAACAAACAGGTTTTCAATGCGGGTGCCCATTGAGCCATTGCAATGCGCATGATGCGTTGAACACATTTGCAAACACAATGGTTCCAGCAGATTTCTTGCGCTTCACTTCTTGTACTTCCCTGAAGTCGCCTCCTCTTCTGGCGAAGGTGGTGGGATGCTGGTCCACCAACTTGGCATGCCTTTCCTGCCCATTTCCCAAGAAGTTTCAGGATCTCAGGTAGAAGCGGATTTTGGATGATGCCTTTAAGCTGGAACTGTGGCAAGTCCTCCATTCTCGCTTGTCTGGAATGTCGATTCCAAGCCTCAGGACGCTGGTATAGGTGCAGAGGTAGGGTTTAATGGGAGCATTACCAGCTGTTAATTTGGGGATTCACAACCAACCAACTGGAGGCTTCCTGAAGTGGGGGTACCTCCAAATCATTTCGGGGATGCCACATGGAACCCAACTAACCATTCTTAACACGCCAGTTGTCAGTTGGGCATGGGCTGTGCCTAGGCTGCGGGCGGAATTCCAATGGTGTGCTTGTCAGCCCAAAGAACGAACCTCAGCACATTTTGATCTTCGCTGCTGAAAAGCTGAAAACTGCTGTGACAATCTTGGGGTATCCTCCCACCATCTGGCGCCCAGGGGCTCTGCAAAGGACACCAGGTTATTGGCATCAAAATCCAGAGCCTTTCGGCGAACTTCTGGCGCCATTGCTGTCAGAAAAACGAAACTTCTTCGATGTGGTTGAAAGTCACCTACTTTAGGTCGGTTTTTTGATATTGGAATCATTTTGGTGTGAAACTCGCTGTTTTACCACAGAATTTTTTTTCGGTTTCCTCTGATGACGCGACCTTCATCTCCTTGCTGACCACGTCGGGTTCCAAGGTCAGGAACTCCGCCAACTTTCCCATGGCTTTCATGTCCGTGACATTCACGTAGCCGTACCTGGGATGCGCGAATGCGGTGAGGAAATCATGGGGAATTCATGGGGAAATCACGGCGGGTTTTCCTCCGTGGTGGGTCTTCCCCACATTTAGGGGAAAGACTAAGAAAACGCGTCAAACGGAGACTGAGATGGGTGTAACCAAGCGAAACTTGGAGATGAGACATGGCCAACCAAACACTGGAGATATCAGAAACAATCCAAAGCATGTGGAAGGCAGTAGCAGGGGTGTGTCCACGGCCAGGGGAAACCTCAAGCATTTACTGCCCCCACTGCAGTGATACATCAAACAGTGGAGTTTCGATTGCGGATATCGATATTTTTCTTGTGAACATCGAATGCATTGATATCTATTCCTTAGTCCCTAATTAACCCCAATTATGTAACAGTTACTTCAATCCTTATTTCGTGGCTTTTCCCAAACTTTCATGCTCAACATCACCACCTTTCAGTGCCTTTCAGCCCAGCGATCTCTGGGATTGCGCGCTGATTGGCCTGGGCATCATAGCCTTCCTGGAACCAACCGGGCGAAGTTGGAAGACCCAACAGCTGGGGGTTATAACTTATATCAAACATATCAAAAATGATGGTTGAACTCACTCAAAACGGGGATCGTTGTATACTGCTGCACTTTTTGTTTGGACACTTTGATCATACATTGAAGCTCTTCTGCAAAATCTGAGTTTGACTTCACACAATCGGGACATTCATCAAAGGCATCCGTGCAGCTTCGATGTATCTGCTGCATGTTTTCATTTTCCTCATGGTTTTCAGAGTTTTCCTTGCTGAGTTTCTGGGTAGAACAGCAGCTCCCCTTTCCAGAAACTGAACCGATGGCTGAAACATGCCGTTTCAACCTTTGGTCAATGGTTTCTAATTCCAGGCCATTGACCGATACTGCCAGGAGCTGCAGTTCTTGCAAGGGAGCCAGGGGCATTTGTTCAAGCGCTCTGCAGTGAATCCGGAATGACATGAATTGACCCTTTACTCCATGTGACGTAGGAAACAACAGAGGTCTTATTTCCATTGAAATATCCTAACGAAATTGGCAAAATGGTGGACTCAATGCTGTTTGACCAAAGAAACCCGTTTCTCACTCTGGATTCAAAGCTTGCCACGTCGCTTGTGCTTTTCGCTCACACCGCCGTTGGAAACCAAGGCGTCGCCAGGGCGCACTGCAACGGGCAAAATTTTCTGCACGGCAAAGGGGAAGTCTCTGGAGTTGACCCTCTGGTAAACGTTTACATAACTATGGAAAATCACCATTTTTGATGGGAAAATCCACTATTTCTATGGCCATTTTCAATAGCAAACTGTTAGTTTACCAGAGGGTATCCATGTTTATCCCATATGTAACTGGGTTCATGGCACCAGCCTACTGGGATATACATCCACCTAGGAGGCTTGAAGGAATATAGCAACATCTCAGTCGTGACGGATTCTGTACCAGATTTGGAGCGCAAACCCACAAAGTTGTAGCTTTCTTTTCAGCTGTATCATGTTTATACATAGCGAATAGAGAATCACAAAATCTTTTGTTTACCAGTTTAATTCATGTTTGTTTTTGCTGTGAAACCACAGTCTTTTTGTTGTGGAATTCAATTCCTTGATCCGCTCCAAGTTTCAGTTGCCACATCTTTCGGGCTTCGATTCGCGCATTCGCCAGCTGGCAGCAGAGGCAGCTAGAAGAACCTGGCTCCAGCGGTTGCTACTGGAAGCGTATCTCTCCTTTAGCAAAAACATGAAATCAACACCTGAGCCAAGTCAATCCCAAGAGTTGATTCCGAAAAGTATCTGGATGAATGGAACAAAACGTTGACATATATAGTCAATCAGTTTATCTTTGGATAGTAGCTCTTAAATTAATTGAAAAACAGCAAATGCATTAAATAAAGTACAACACAGTAAAACAAACAACATGTACATATGTAACCATCTATAAAAATATATATAATGTATAATATACGTACAGATAAACCATCACCCAACCTGGTGATGGCCACAGCAAAATCCCACAGCAAGGCATCGCTGCAGCGCACCTGCCGTGATGGCATCGGATACCAACAAAGTGCACCGAAGAAAAACTGTCATTGTAGTAGGAACACAATGAATGTCATTTTGTTGATTTTCCATTCATTGTCAACAGTAACAACAAATTGTACCCAGTAACATCGGATATCAACAGATGACATTGTTTTATAGGAACACAATGAATGTCACCTGCTCTAGAACAATGTTACTGGGTATAATTTGGTACAATGATACTATCACACATGCACTTTATGTTCACTGAACAAACATAGATATGTGCGTCTGAAAATGGACGACTTACCTCAATTTATGGCAATCAAGCAGTAGGGGAACATGATGATGAACAGTTGGAGGGGCACCCCATTTTCAGACAAACGCCACCGATTCCAAATCCGTCCGATTTTTATGGTATCCTTACGCATTTATGTGATTGGACATCCAAACCCATCTGATCTGACAGGTTCTACCATCACAATGTGGGATGAGTCGTATCCCCAAATCAGATGACAGTTTTTTACTTCTCAATTCACCTTGGTTTCTGAAAACGTGTTAACCCCATGTCTTTTTTCAAGCCCAGTGACCGCAAAGTCCCCAGGATAAAAGCGGATGATGCCCAGCAGCAGCAGCAGGGACAAGCACACTGGCCTGGATCACAGCGAACAGATCTGGGACGAATCTGCCTGAAATGTTGCTCTTGGGGTGGTTTTAGATTGCTGATTATTATGATGTAAATGTAACTAGTATACATATATATATACATACTTGTATATGTATAATATATATATATATATATGTATATATATATATAAATAAATACATAAATAAATAAATATATATATATATGTATTGCCACTTCTGCAGAGGTGGTTTGAGGCAAGTATTCTCTGAGACCTGATACATCTTGTGACCATCTGGATAAGCACATCATCCCAGCATTTTATGCGGCAATAACTGTTCAATAACCCAGAAACTCCTTGGCACTCCCGGTTGCGGGCAGTAAAAACAAAATAGTTGGCCTGGGCCAAACCCTCAGTTTTGCCAATGCATGCCCCCATTGTTGGCAGGCTCTCCGTTTCCTTGGGTGCTAAACCACCTGCCAAATGATTTTTTGTGTTAAAAAACTAAGATGATCGTAATGTTTTGGAATATATCATGTACGTATTCTGGTTGGTGGTTTCAACCCCTCTGAAAAATATGAAAGTCAGTTGGGGTTACTATTCCCAATATATGGGAAAAAAATGTTCCAAATCACCAACCAGGTATATGTGTGTATATACATATACATACATACATATATATACACTGTATATATATATATATGATTGTATATGTATACACATGCCCATTTTGGTTTCCATGATTTTTTTGAAGGCTGAAATCCCCATCGCCATGTTGGATTCACGTCGAAGCTGTTGGATAAACCCCTCTGGGGATCGTGCAGAAAACAAGAAAATGGGATAAATCCCTCATGGCATATATACAGTATATATATATATATCCCTAATTTGATGGATAGTCAATGTGTTGCCCAGATTTTTACCACAAAAAAATGCTTGACAAATCCAAAGAAAAAGGATGATCCAGACGGTAATCCAGTTTTCATGTTGGATTTTGGATGTTGAACCCCCAATTCAAGCGGCCAAAAATCAAACGACCTATTCCAACGATACATAAAATACCACCAGTTATATCTGAAAATGGGGTATACCCCAGGATTGCAACTTTCAGCTGGAAAATGATCATCATAGCCTATTCTTAGACAAACCCCTATGTACAATATGTATATATATAATATCATGTATATAACAGTGTAGATGCATCCAGTATAGATACATGGGGTACCCTCTGGTAAACTAACATAACTATGGAAAATCACCATGTTTAATGGGAAAATCCACTATAAATGGTCATTTTCAATAGCTATTTTGACATAACCAGAGGGTAAATCCATCGATTTCGATCCAGCTATCCATCCCCACCTGTTCCGCGCCAGCTTGGCCGGCCACTCCGCAAGGCATTTCATGCGACGCCACTGGCGATGACGCCACCGGGAGAACCAGACCGAGGTCGAGGCCTCTGGAGGAAATTGTCACCTTACCCAATGGAAACTATATGAAACTATAGGGGTTTAGTGAAGCTTAATGGGATTTAATGGGATTTAATGGGATTTAATGGTGATTTAATGGTGATTTAATGGGATTCAATGGGATTTAATTGGATTTGATGGAATTTGATGGAATTTAAGCAACAAAAATGATGGTTCTATGGCAAAATTTAGTAGCAAACTGTGAAAACATACCGGAGGGTAACATGGCTATGGGAAATGGACTATAGAAATAGATGATCACCTATTAATAGCATGGTGATGTTCATTGATTTTCCATATCTCAAATTACCAAAGGGCACCTGCAAAACATGGAGAACATAGGACTAGAACGGGGAAATACTTGGGAAACTGGAAGGACATTGGGATATGATATAACTAGGGAACATATTTAGCAAAAAAGGAGATTCAGATTCAAACATGTGAAAGCAAGGTAGGAAATTAGGCTTTGACCTACCAAAGAATAGGGAACTTGGAATATATCTTATCCAATTTGGAGAGTAATGCTTGTTGGAAGGGTACGGGTCTCAAAAAATGATGGTACGGTGAAGGTATCCATCCTTTCTCTGAAAGCTCTCTTCGCATCGGCTGCGAGAGTTCTGTTGGTCCCCCATGTGCTCCTCTGGCTGTTCTTCCATCGTGTCAACTTCTTGGCCGTCTGTGACCGCGGCCACCTTCATATTCCAAGGTTTGCCAGGACATGGTTGTACACATCATTGCCGAAAATGGCGCCCTCACGAGCCAGTGTAGCAGCGCAGCAATGTAAATGCACGCTTCTTAAGCTGTGGGATCATGACCATCCAAGTTGGTCGGGCTGGAAAGGTAGAACATGTTTGAAAGGATCAACCCGGTAGATAATGATTATCCACCATATATGCCCATAAATGGCAACACATTAAAGATCATTAAAGTACCAAACTACTCCAAGGTTTACCCAACTTTATGATGCTTAGTCTCTTTGGGTCATGCTAGATCTCTCAGTTTTGTTGCGTCCAAATCCATTTTGGTCAGAGGCCCTGGGGATACGCTGCCTGGTGTCTGGCCATGGTGGCTCCCAGAAAGCAGGTGGAATTGTAGACAGCCATGAAGGCCTGACACGTGGGGGAAAACCAAGATGTTGGACAAACGCGGGGCATCTTGAGACAAACTCTGAAAATTGGGGCTGGTGACACAGGTCTCCAAATGTGTCGAGACCTGCAAAGTCAATGTATCGAGAAAAGCTGCAAATAAGAATCATTGGAACCCTCAATTTATGTGTTGCAATCCGTGGTTCGAGGCATCAATCCGATTTCATCGGTGAAATGTCGCATTTGAACATCACCCAACTACTGGGAACACCATCTCCCCCAACAATTCCCAACAAGGGTTAAACACCGTTTCTGATACACACATTAGATCATATAAAGGATCATTGAAGTATAAACCCCAACTAGGGAACTACATCATATTTAATGTTTAATGTGGTAACGCCAATTTCACCATCCCCAGTTTTTCACCAGAAATGGCTGGATTCGCCAAAACGGTGTTTCAGTCCACCGCTCCTGGCGAACCAAGTTGAATTCAGCACGTAGGAGGCCACCACTGGAGAGACCACCAGTACCTCGACAGACTGGGGTTCTGCCAGTACCCCATGGAAAATCTCGGTTTGGGCGATGGCGAACATGGATGAACATGGCTTGTTTGCATCGATTTCAGACCGTTTTTCGTGATCTGTGACTGGCACTGAGACACGGCTTGTTTACCGGGAATGCTCCAAGGTACCAGCCCCAGAGAAAAGCCTCGCAAAGGCCTGGCCGATGGTTGCCATAGCTTGGAAGAGCGACCTGGAGCATCCCAGGTCAGGTCCCAGCCCACATCCTCAGTCATATCCCCATTGGAGATTTTCATAAACGCTGGAAAAACCCCATTTATACAGTGACCAAATGGTCGGCGTTTCAAAACATCTGCAAAATATGAAAATCATATATTTACATATATATATACCCTCTGGTTATTTAACAACATAGCAATGGTATAGATGGCCCAGTTATAGATGGTTTACCTGGGTTTACCTACTAAAAATGGTGATTTTCCATGGCTATGTTCAATAACCAAATTGTGTATATATATATATATAGAATCAACCAGATTTCTGGTTGAAACGACCTGCCGGCGGTTGCTGCGCCAATCACCGGGGAGAACACGAAGGATGTGGCCGGCTGCAACAGCGATGAGGCGAGGGATGTGGCCATGGTGGCAGCTGAGAAGAGGCCTAGACCTGCGGGGCCAAGAGCTGAATGGTTTTCCTGGAAACTCCACTGATTTGGGGGTGGACTTTCCACCATATATTATCATATATTTAATATTATTTAGATGTCTAGGAGGTGTATCTAAACATACATCTTTGTGCACTGTTTTGTACATGTATACAAATTGTCGTTGCTTGATATACTTTTTGTATAGTGGCAAACACTGGGGATATCCAACAATGGGACCTTGGGGTAACAACCATGGGAATCTCCATTTGGAAACATGGATCCTTGATGGGGTTTTATGCTTGTTTTTTAGAGGGGTGCTAGAGATACCATGGGATCATCATGAATCTGTGTCCGCAATGGCAGTATGTAAAGCATTTATATCAGTTCTTTCTGGGTATCGATGGTGAGGTATCCAATGAAGAGGAATGCACAATGTAAACCAACAGCCAGCAAATCTCGAAAGGTTTGTCTGACAATCGCGCCCCAAATTTTGATGGTTAATCAACCGTTTCTCCATTTAAATTGCCATAAGCTGAGATATCCCCACTTGTTAAACAGATCCATATCCAGAATTTGTTGGTTCAACATGCCTAAACAACAATTCTTGTTGGTCAAATTCCGCATTTTTTTATCATTTTTAAGGTCACCCCTTCCAAGAAACCCACATATCCCGGATATCCTGGAGATCGTTTCTCTATGGTTGGCAGCCCGGGCACCAATACTCTTCACCGCTTCCCACAACATCAGCAGGCAGTGCCAGGTCCGCCGTAGAATTGTGTTGTACGGCAGGATCCAACCCAAGAGGAAGGACAAACGCACCTGAGACAGAGACATTTCTGTTGCATGGGAAAATCACAATTGAAAGTAGGCAGGATTGTCCAACAATGCAAGTTTCCATGGTGTCTTTTCAAAAGTTGGATTCTCTCAAGATTCACATCATTTGCCATGGAGTTTTGCGAGTCAAGTCAAGTCAATTGCAGGAGTCAATAAGGCTACACCCAATTTCAAACACCTCTATTATTGGCGATAGTTTATTGTTGGGTTGACCACATTAGTAACCATCAATGTCATTGATGAACCGCTATGAACCATTAAAAAAACAATTCATTTACCATTAGCAATCCCATAGTAACCATCCTAGGAATGACGCTATTACCATAACAATCATCCCATAGTAAACCCCTAATTTTCATAATCATTAGCTATCCCATAGTAATCATCCCATATTGATTTTTCTTGTCCCTCTGGAAATGTGTTGGTATGACTTCAGGCAAGTTGCCACCACCAGCTCTTCGAGTTTGCTGCTTAGGGGTCCCAGCGATTGCTTCAACAAGGAGCGCACCAATGGAATGCGCTTGTACCTCGGCTGGGGATATCCCCTTGCGGGGGGATTTAACCAGCATCGGAGATCCCAATTTTGGGATCTGAAGGATCTAAAGGAACCAAATAAGGCACATCAATATACATCAATATCATATCAACCTATTTGTGTAGCCGTAGAAGACAATTTGCGACCTAGACCTGAGGAAAATCACAGAATTTGAGGCATAGGAGCCATCTGGGATGATGGTGCCAAGTTTTCAATGGAAGAGTAGATGGTCTTGCAACAAATACTGATGCAATTACCATGCTGGAACCAAATAGATCATCCTAGGTCCTAAGAAACGGAACACCCAACAAAAATATGAGAGCCTCGTTGTGGCAGTTCAACCGTTGATGAATCTTCCACTTTAAACACCAGCCATGGATTCCGTCATTGCCGAGTTGCAAGTCGTAGAAACCCAGCAGAAGCGAGAGACAGGACACCAGCACCACGATTGCGGCCACCAAGTGTCGCATGTAGCGGTGATAGAGACCCGTGAATTTGGGTAAAACCTAGTGTGGCAAATTCTTGGTGACTGGGTACCTGGTTGGATTTCACCACCAAATATGGTGATATGATCCTGATCATTTACTCATGATAAATGGTGATTTCATGTGATTTCAATGTGGACATTTCACGATTCACTGGTTGGTGGTTGACCTACCATCTTGAAAAATATTAGTCAATGGGGTTGGGATTATCCCATATATGAAATGGAAAATAAAATTCATGTTCCAAACCACCAACCCGTTTCAGCTTTTTTTTTGAGTTCACCATCAACTCCAAGGGTACTGACGAGTTAATCTGTGGGCCTTTCATTTTGACCATCCATATGGATCCATCATTGGATCCAAAAATTCCCCAAGATATGTTGGTGAACATCTCCTGGTTGGTGGTAAACCTACCCCCCTGAAGAATATGAGTTCGTCAGATTGGATCATCATCCCAACTATTGGGGAAAATAAAACATGTTCCAAACCACCAACCAGTTGGTGAACATCTCTATTTCTAGCCTAGTGATCATCTCTCCCTTTCTGGACTCCGTGATGTTGACGCCAAATGATTCTGACGATTGCTGGTTACATCCCAGAAATTGAAACTCCCATGGTGCACAGAAATCTCATCTTGGCCACATCTCCCGCAACATCAACTTGGATCACAGATACTACTTGATGAATAGACCAGGTGAGCTTAAGCCTCCCATTTCCTGAATTTATACCATGGTCGTTGACTGGTCATCAACCATTGGTCACCATTTTTTCTGAATTCTGCGATCATTCTCTACCACCATCGTGCTTAAACTCCTAAGATTTTGCTTGTTTGTGGCCCATCCACAGATTCATCATTTCACTGGTAATCAAAGATGGAAAATCTCCAGTTCGATGAATTTCCCATTTCAATGGCCAGGCACAATGGCCCAGGCTGGGATACCAGCCTCACAGAGCCGTAACAAGCGATGGTGATCTGGATCATGGATCACCTGGCACCAGTGGTGATGAAATGCGATGATTCCGAAAAAACTTTATGATGATTGAGGAAGATCGAACAGTTCAATTGATCTCTCGCATGAACTGAGCAACAAAAACAAGTAGAAACTGGTAAAGATGTCAATTCAAATGTCAGTTTCAATAGGAATTTTCAATGGAATTAGTCATGTTAGTCGCCTCTTCTGGCTGTTGATCCAGCCCCGAGGCTATCGTACCGTCGTACCTCCCGCAGGACGTAAGGCAAGAAGGGATCGTCAAAGCGGAAGTTCACCTGGGAGCGCGAGGGGTGAAACGAGTCACGCGAGGGTCACATGGGATGAAGACTGATGAAGGCCATCTAGAAATGTGGAAAGGTTGGGAAAGGTTGGGACCAATTCAACAACTGCAACACTTGAGGTAGAAGCGGCCACAAAAACGTTGTCATAGAGGTGAGATAAGGAATCGTCTGGGGGTCTTCCTCCGTCTGTGATGGATCAGAACCACCATGTGGTCAGCTTGGACGGAGCAAACACATCATGCTATGAAATCATACCAGTGGCATGAAAAACCAAGGCCCCACAAGGGTAAACCCTCAAACCAACAACCAGGTCATCACATACAAAAGTGGAGCCTGCAATCTGCTGTATCACCAAGCTGCTGTACGATTTGACAGTTCCTCCACTACTTCACTGTGTGGGTCTTGAGTTTCCGTCGAAACTCCAGCGCTGCTTCCTGTGCCACCATCACTGCCGTTGTCGTAGACCTCTGAAACGCCGTTGAACGCGCCGTTGAACGGATGAAGATTTTGTGGCAAATGAACAGCTGCATAGAAACATGCTTGTAGCAAGGTGCATGCAAAATGAGGTCTGCCCTCTGGTCAACAAATCTGGCATTTGAACATCTCCATATTTTGGGAAGAGGATCAAGTGCAAAGAAGGGGGTTCGAAGTAGTACTCACACTTGCGATTCAACATGGAGCCCTCAAAACCATTCCCATTGGCAAACTATCATCCAACCCCCAATCTATTCTTGATGGTCAATGCCGATCATGAGTATCTGCTCTTCCAGCCGGAGAGGTAAAGTCACCAATTTCTTGCTGCGACCATTTCCTATATTGAAGTTGGAACAACCCTGATGATTGCCACAATACAACATCTTACACAAAGCTCTTAAACTGGCAATCTTTGGAACCACCACCCAGTACAATAATGTACATTCTATGATTCCCTTCCTGTGGCAGTTCCAATCTCCATTTGGGGGTTTCCTAAGTCATAAGGGTACCCCTGTTCATCATCCATTTATAGATGGGATTTTCCACAAACCATAAAAAACTATTGGGAGATCCCCATGACTATGGGGAAACTCCATTTTCATCAATTTTTGCAATTTTAGATGGGATTTTCCATATATTTTCCGGAAATTCAACCATCCAGCATCATCCATTTATAGATGGATCCCATGACTCAACCCCCATTTATATGTATATAATCCATTATAAATATATATAATCAACCTCCATTTATAATGGATCCTCCAGCATCATCCAGCTATTGGGATCCAATTTTCCCAGACCTCCAGCAGCTCGTTGCCGTTTCGGATCTTGGAGCTTTCGGCGTCGGCCTCCGCGGCATCCGCGGCATCGGCGAAGTCATCGTCCTGGTGAGCGGAAGCCGAGGTGACCGACATCGTTGTCGACACATTTCAAGACATATCATCCATGCAATCCGTATATCATCCATATATAATCCCTATATATCTTCCACATATATATATTGTGAATCGGAGGTTGTCTCCCCGATTATGTTCTGGTACTTGATCTTGAAGTGGGTGTTTCAGTGGTGACGTCACACGGGTAGCGGCTTCAGCATGGCAGTTCTTTGTTCCGGTTCCTGCAGTGGTCTTGAGCCAAAAGGGCGATTTGACGTACCCTTTGGCTGTGGATCTTTGAGTGTT
>Ga0126342_10007363_pt1 | contig 19635 bp, 13 predicted proteins | sample Cyp1metagenome_FD_92528 | JGI IMG/M metagenome (GOLD analysis project Ga0126342, IMG submission 92528) | Coral microbial communities from Lord Howe Island, Old Settlement Bay, Australia - Cyphastrea 1 metagenome | ecosystem: Host-associated > Invertebrates > Cnidaria > Coral ... | reverse complement strand
TGTGTGAAATTATTGTATGTTAAGTTTGTGTGTGTTGTGTTACGGAGGCGGCGGGAGGAGGAGGAGAAGCCCGGGATACAGAATCAAAAACAAGAACCCCACACAAAGATGTGGGGAAAAAGACTTTTGTGAGTGGGTGAAATGAACAGAGATATATCGAATTGCAAAAGAAACCATATTCCTAGTCTGATGGACAGAAATCTTGAAATCTCTGGAGTGTGAAAAAAGGACACATTATCTTCAAGAATGGATGTATTCACAAGAATGGGGATTGGAACAACATTTTTTGGACAGAAATCATGTATGTCACACAGAAACACTTCACATCACTGTCCAGTGTCATCCATCCTGCTGGCCACTGGACAATGCCTTAAAGGAAAAACATCAGTCCATTGTTTTTTTTCCAGGTTAGACTGCCACAAGTACATCAAAATAGGGGGGAGATAAGTCTACAATGCACAAGGATGAGTGTCGTTTTTCCTACCTTTCAGCACAATACAAGGTGGTTGGCCCCTAGATAAAGTAATCGGCTTATAACTCTGAACATATTATGGAGAGGAACTTCAACCTTAAATTCAAGTTGTTCATCACCAATTTGTTCAGCAGCCAATATCGCGCCGAAACAGACCAACTCAGTTTGGCTTTTCTTCCAAAACAACGTTTGTGAAAAGGGGTTGAAGGCTTGGGGGTATTGGACACTTTTCTGAAACCACTGTTCAAAGAAGATGCGGCGCAAATAAAGCCCCAAACAGCTATGCTACGCTATCACTGTTCATCATGGAGGCGACAGAATCCTCCAAAACATGGCCATGTTTTTCTGCTTTCAGATTCTGTGGGTCAGCCTCCAGCTGGCAGTTGTTGATCGTTCGTTCCCCCAATTCGCAACCGGGGCCAGCATCCGGATATATCGAATCATAGCTTTATAAGGAACAAAGAAACCCATCACCCATTCCTCGCGTGGAGTTAGCTACAAACTTGAAGCAAGAGAGGCAAATACCCTTTCATCTCGTTTGAGTTATATACATGTTCCCACAATTACTGGTGAACTAGCCGTTGTGTCACTTCTACGTGCGTTTTTACAGTTCCATCATTCGATGGCTGCGGGTAAGATTGATAGACTTCCGGTTCCTGCAAGGGAGTGCAGTCCCCAGTTGTAGGGTTGGTTCATAACCCATCAAAACTATATAGAATCTATAGATTCAATATATGCACCGTCAATCCAACAGTTCGCCGGCTTCGACAGCGCAACTTTCCCATCTAATTCGGCGGTTTTTTTGTGCTGACCAGTGGCAAAACAGGACATCACGCTTGATACCCCATCCTGCAGTGGTTGCAATTGCAGGATGGTCATGATGTGAATGTTGGGTTATGGCCATGGCTATTAGTGAAATAACTGCTCATTTCTATGGGATGAGAAACATGAACTAAAAATGGATAACTTATAACCGGTAAAGGGCCAAAACTGTAGAGCTATACACTTAACCAAAACCTGTTGTGGTGCTTCACAACCCCTGTTTTTCCTCTGCAAATGGATCATCGCCCGCCACGGTTAAATGACGAGGTATATTATATGTCATATGTATCATATACGTGTGAACATATACATATACAATGTGAGGCCCCCTGTTGTGATGTGAACGTTGGTTAACAAAACCCCAGGAATACTATAGTTAGTTGTGTACCATAAACCATAGTTATTGGAGTTATTTGCACCAACTTAGATATCTTGGGGGCCTCGCATTGTATACGTGTGAACATATACATACATCCCATAGGATCCATGGTGCTGCTATAAATGGTAACATGGCTCCCATCAATATACCCCCAATGTTAGCATATATACCAGCACCATGGATTCTATGGGTATTATTGGTGTTGTACCTTTCGTTTGCTTTCCACGTGACACCAAAAAGGCGTCTCCCCGAATCATGGGAATGTATAAAAAAAAGAAACAATACTTCCCATGTTCTCAATATTGACCTGGATAGTTCATACCAAACCAAGACTAGTTTCCCTGAGAGTCAAAAGACTCATTTCACCCCCAATAGTAGCGATAGTCCAATACAGTTAAACCCGGGACAAAATGAGTCATTGGAATTTTCTAGCAATTTTCCAGTCACTAGGATTTTCATGGGGTTAAGACACCATAGTAGTGGTAACCCATAATTGACCCCAATAACTAATGGTTTTCCAAGTGATATGTTGATTGCTTTTTCCACATGTAATCGAACGAGCATCTTATGATTCCTCGCCTTCGTCGCGAATCAACTTGTCAGATTGCCGCTTTTGGACATGCGAAAAAGATACACCCTTGATCACCCGCTGTAAGGAGTGTCCGCGAATAAATATGAATCAGTTACAGCTGCAAAAAAACCCTCTGGTAGTTTAACATAGCTATTGAAAACGGCCATTGAAATAGTGAGTTTTCCCATTAAAAATGGTGGATCTTTCCATAGAAAAATGTTCGTTTACCAGAGGGTACACATTGAATCATTGAAAACACCCAATTCTTGGCAGTTTCCCATGGGAAAGTGCCGAGGTTTCCAAACCATGGGATGTGGAACAGCTGGAAACCTGCTGTTTCGAACCTTCGACATAAGGTTGAACATCGCCATTTTCACCAAGGCTTATTTTTGGCTAGGTTCCTGAATTTTGCTTCATTATTTCCGAGCAGTAGATAGTCAACTTCCGATTGACCTGCATCATTTTTCTTCAGTAACACCTACATGCACACAAATATACATACTCACGTACTCAAAAACAAACTGAAAACTGAAGACATATTCCAACACAGTAAACTGGGTGATAAACCAGGAACGACAAAAATTGGATGCATTCCAACATCATTCATTTTTTGATGCTGCATCGTATCATACTCAAATGGCAATTCCATGGTCGTCCCGTTCAGAAGGACCCCTGCGATTGGTTAATCGCAAAGGTGGCGTTGCGCAAGGGAAACACCCCAGTTCCCAAAATGAAACAAAGGCCTACGATATCTTTCTGCGACAAATATGGATCAAATTCATGTGATTCATGTACGGTTCCAAACATGATAAACAACAAATTACACATGTGTTCTTGTCACATTGGTGATTCTATTTCTACCGAACAAGTTTTTTGACAGACCATTCTTTTAACATATGCTCACTTTCCCTCTCCATAAATTCATATGTTTCGATATCCACCGCAGTTATGGCCATTGGTTATAACTGGTTATTTCAATGGGATTATACATGAACCATTTTTATGCGTTTTTGTTGGTACTTTATAATTGGTATTTTGGGCCATAAATGTAGTTAGTACTTGGATAATGATCTATGATGATCCTATGCATATCTATATAGCAACTATTTAACTGTGTATATCTATATGTATGGATATGTATTTGTATATATGTATATCTATATATCTATATCTATGTATATATGTATATCTATATATATATGTATATATCATATCTATGTATTTCTATATACATCGACAGGCTGACCGGTGAAACCGCGTCCTGTTTCATCTTCCTGCACATAGGACACCACTCCGGCAGGGGAAGCTTTCGAGGCAAGTTCCTTTGGCACTCGCGCTTCTTCCCAGCACTCACGGATCCTGGCAACTGCATGGCCCGGAAAACAGTGATTTTTATGGGTTTATTTCATGATATAAAACCCATATATAACCAACTAGTTATAGGAATTATTTCATTCCATTTACAATTGTTAGTTGGGCCATAACTGTGAGATGTCTGAGATTTTCAGGATATTAATATGAACGCTTCAATGTGGGGCCCCCTAGTTTATAAGTTGGTTTTTAAGCCCACCGGACTGTAGTTGTAACTACCATAAACGTCCATAAACCCCAGTTATTGTAGTAATAAACCAACTTAGCTATCTTGGCACTCGGAAGTAGAAAATCTAGCTTACCTTGTTATGGCGACGTTTTTTCGGGATTTACTGGCGGGATATCACCCAACAACATGGATATCTCAACGAAGCTGGTCCGGCCTAGCGCGACATCACCCAAGCTTGGGGATGCCGTATCTGACCAACCCTCTGGAAATTGACCAGTGCCTTTAGCACCAACAAAAAGTCATCAAGCATGGCTGGCTGGTCCTATCCCTATGGATCCCGGTGACACCTGAGAAATCCTGAGAAGGTACGGTTGACACTAATCATCCCAGTCACACAGATCCATAGGAGATACGGCTGGATCCATAGGGTATTTTGATGCAGGTCTTATGCGGAAAACCATCCATAAATGAACTCCAGCCATGTTTGATTTCCGATTGACCGGCATGGTGCTGATGCGGGAATTCCTCCGGACTCCGAAGCCTTTTGAGAACTATAAATGGTCATTTTCAATAGTTCTGTTAAATTACCAGAGGGTCAATGGAAACTTTAGGTAGTTCCTCTAGTTCCTATATGGGTATAAGTATTGACCTCTACCGCCGGCGAGCTGTAGATCCATCGAGAGGTCTATTTCTATAGATCTACATCTGTATATAGGTTTACAATATCACACTATCACCTGTATATTAATCACATCTGTATATATGTCTACTACCTGTACACCTGATATCACATATCTATTTCTATAAATATGATGGTTTTGTCTGAAAATAGGTGACCCTTAAAATCCACTCGCTGATCATCATTTCCACTTTCAACATTATGTTCGGTGGGTGTGCCCAATTTTCAGACACAACCATATGTCAAATTCTAGATTATATACTCCCATATCTATAAAAATAATTTAAGAAATCCATTAAACATGATGATTTCCATGAAGAACATGGTATAAGCCCTGTTTGTCATATTAAACCATATAAATTTTGGGCATTTTTCGCCATGAAAAACTTCATTTCACCAACATTTTTCATGGCAAATTCCCCAAACCTCCAAAAACAAATATCCCAGGTCACCGGACACATTGTCGCAGCAAAGCTCGCCTTCTGACAGCCCACCTCGTGTCTTGACGAAACCCATAGGGAAACCGATGGGGAAACCGTAGGAAAGCATCGGAAAATGGTGATTGAACCTGGCGAACAATTGTGGTTTAGTGGGATGTATAGCTGGTTTATGATTGCTAAGTTGGTTGAACTAACTTGGTTAACGTGTGGGGTTATGGCACTTGTAGCTATGGTTAGGATTATAATCCAACTTCTCAGCCCCCCACGGGTTGCTCCAAACAGAAGAAAAATGACCAATTTACCACCCTGGTGACTTTAATTTACCCATATTTGGTTGGAGCAATGAGCAACCCTGTATGTATGTATATAGTCACCTGAAACGACACATGTTTAGTGATATTACATTTGTTTGCTGCATCCCCGAGTCATAGATAGGTGAGCGGGACACCTCAACATATGTTTTTTTTTGATCTCATCTCTAGCCTCCTGGAACCACTTTCGGCATCTTTTTGGGAATATATATATACATATATTTAATACTGGCTGAATGATGATCATTCATGAACCTGGAAATAGTTAAAATAAACTAAGGCAACTTCGGAGTGATTCCTCTATTCCTCACCATCCTTCCAATGACGTCACAGTGAGGTCATTATAAACTCATCTATATATATATATATCTATATATATATATATAATATTATATATATATATATTGAACAGTTGCATAGTTATATAAATATATACATACATACTACATTACATTACATTACATTACATTACATTACATTACATTACATTACATACATACATACATTAATTACATACATACATACATTAATTACATACATACATACATACATACATACGTACGTACGTACGTACATACATACATACATACATACATACATATATACATATGGACATATGTCTACACAAAAACATCATTGGGTGGTTTTCAAGATGACGCCCTCGCCTGCCACAAGGTGGTCCAAATGCCCAGGATAGGTGGGCTTGCTTTGAGCCCGCTTTGCTACCTGGGATCAATGGGATCAATGGGATGACTTGTCAGATTTTTCCAATGTCATCACTGGGATGATTTGGGTGATGAGATATGTCATATATATGTCATATATATGTCATATATATATAGATCATCCAAATATGAACCATTTTTTCTATTCTTTCTGATATATGTAATGTATATATCTATGTTGTTCTATATGACATATTGGATTATATTATAATTTATTTGGATGATTCTATCACTGGATTGGTTTTTAAGGGAATTTTGCATACAAAACCCCATATTTCATGGAACAATCCATGGTTTCCGGTGAAGATCTTCCAAGCAATCCAATGATCATGCGGATTTTCATGGAGTTCCAACCAATCATGTCATGGGGATACACTGGCATATTTCTTGATGTGATTTACTATATGATTGTTAGGATATATTAAATATAGTAAATCTATTGTTAGGATAATTTACTATATTTACCATATATAATGATGTGATTTACTATAATGATTGTTAGGATGCATCAAAAAAAATGATCAATTTATCAACACTAGCATGTTGGATACCCTCTGGTAAACTAACATAGCTATTGAAAATTGCCATTTATAGTGAGTTTTCCCATCAAAAATGGTGATTTTCCATAGCTACGTTAAATTACCAGAGGGTAGTATGATATGAGCAACTATGAAATGATTCTGGGATACTGATATGGGACAAGAACGGAGAATCAGTGGAATTGCTCCGTGGCGCGTTCGGTATGACTAGGTAAGTAAGAGGTATGTCATAACCAATTGGATACCAATTGGCTATCATTTCCCTATGATTTTCCAAACATGTCATATCATTTCCCTACAATGTGAGGCCCCCGTTCGATAGCTAAGTTGGTGAACATACCTCCAATAACTATGGTTTATGATACCTATAACTATAGTTACTGGGGCTTTTGTTAACCAACTAACATCACTGGGGGGCACCACTTTGTATGGTATCGTTTCATATCATGGTTTGACGAAACCCAAGGATTTTCCATGGAGGAATCGGATTCGAACATCGGATCAGAGCAGCACAGCTGTTTACAAGATATACAGATACATACAGGTATGTATGGACGTGTATATGTATTCATATTTAAGTATAATATACATTTATACTTATTTATTTATATGTGTATTTATGTCTGGGCTGGTATGATTGCAAACTGCCTGCAAGCTGCTTGCTTTGGTCCGCCTCATTCCTACCCGCCAATGATGCCGAAGTACATTGGCTCCTTCCCAAGAAAGATGCCCAAAAGTGTTTTCAGGAGGTCAAGTTCGATGATATTTACCATCTGGTAAACTAGAATAGCCATGGAAAATCACCATTTTTAATAGGTAAACCATCTATACATGGACCATGTTATTTCCTTGGCTATGTTCAATAACCAGAGGGTAACATGTTTCAATATACATATTTCCAGGTTTCAAAGTTTCATAAATTTTCTATCTATCACTTGGGGTTGCCATAAACCAATGCATTACATCACTCCCAAGTTTGGACAAGTTACCCACAGTTTATCTTTCACGATCCCATTGATGTGACACCTGGCGGACCCGGCAGCTAACAATGGACATATTTGTTTGAAGTGATCAACACGCCAATATCATGGGTCATTAAATGTCCCATTTTGGGTATATTGGACATCACCTGAAAAAGTAGCCATGGCATTGACCATATACCTAATGGTTGGGTGATGTTCAATGGGGACATTTAATGACCTATGAATATGTGTAAATAACCAATTATGGAGATTTCATAAAAAAAAAAGGTGGGACCCCAACCTCCAAATATCATCAAATATCAATGTTCAATCAGAAAACCAAAACCGGTGCTTGAGGAAGTCAAGAAGGTACCCAACATGTAGAACAACGATTCTCATGTCAGTGCACAATAGTATATGTAAGTCCTGAAATGTGGATGTCGATTTTGTTCCCGGGATGTTGGGCAATGTTGGGAGCTGCCCCCGGCCCCAGCTGCTTGTCTTCTGTGTGCAGGGCAAAATTCCATAAACCAACTTAGCTAAAGATTGGGGGCAAAACCTTGTAGTTATGTTTGTTGGCTACATCCCCATGATTCTAGCACCATGTTTGCTGGTTAAATCACCCATATCACTCTGTTGGCTAAATCACCTATTTGTGTTGGTTCTATGCCCTTTGTAACCTCATGTTTTTGTTGGTTAAATCACGAGTTATCTCAAAAGAATGACACAAAACAGCATGGCAAGTAATTTGATACCTGTTATGTATTGTTATGTGGCATACCTCTTGTGTTTCGTTATTCGATAGTCTTGGATATATACTGTACCGTAACGATGAACAAAGAAACGAAAGGTTCTTTGTTTTGTTAAGACTTTTGGGGTATAAAAACATCATTTAAAAAAAATAAAACTATTTTTTCATATTGGCGTCGCCAGCAAATACGTCATTATTCAATACTACGTCATTCTTTTCTGGTTGGTGGTTTCAACCCCTCTGAAAATATGAGTTCGTCAATTGGGATGATTATTCCCAATACATGGAAAAAAAAAAAATGTTCCAAACCACCAACCAGTTTTGAAAAACCATCCCCCACAACTAACACGATCACCCTGCGGCCCTTCTGAGAAAGGCACCCAAATCCGGGCACGCCAAAGAAGGGCCCGGCAGAACGTTCCTCACCAACAAAAGGGCTTAGTGAGGGGCTGGATTTCTTCCCATGGCAAAATCTAGAGACCCGGAAACAGGAACAAATATGTCTGTTGGCTACTTTTTGAAGGTGTATTCCTTCATTAGTCCAAAACAATTACCCTCTGGATCCCTCTGGTAATTTAACATCACCACGGAAAAATACATGATATTTTAATGCGTAAACTATAATATAGATGGGCTATGTTCCTTAGCTATGTTAAATTACCAAAAGGTATATAGTTTAGTATGCTTCTAAAATTGAAACGGCTCAACCTGCAAGACAAGCATTTGCGCAGGCATACTTTAATGAGCTGGAATACTTGATATGAACACTCAAATACGATTAACTTCATCAACTCACCTCGTATTGACCATCCAGGAAAGTCGTCTATTGTTGGTTTGTTCCATGTTTCAGCAGGTTGTCCCCATCAAAGTAGGATGAACGTCCAAACGATTAATCAGGACTTCAGCGTTCAAGGTCTTGATTATATACAATCGAAAAGGAATGTATGTCGTTCTATACTAGATGTTATATGAATTGTTTTTTTATTATATGATAAGTTTTCTATGGGCTGGCACATTCCCAAAATCTTGATAGTCCTGTCACTGTTCTCGTTCATGGTATGACGACGATCGGGGTAAATGCATAACGGGTACATATTGGGAGAATATATGAGCACTTTGGTATATGTTGTATGGTCATCAATCCGGAAAAAACATGTCCATTTTCGTAGAAGTTCTGACCTTTGCTATCTTCCATGGTTTGGTCAGCAACACCTAACTGACCTTCTGGCCCAGCAGGACCAAGCTGGCCTTGTTCAATTCTTGTCCCTGTTGAGTCTCGCTGCAAGGCGTAGACAGGCCCAGCTGATGGCATCGGCGATGTTGAGGGACCAATATTATCAATGTGAGGCCCCCCAGTGATGTTAGTTGGTTTATAAGCCCCAGTAACTATAGTTATAAGTACCATAAACCATAGTTATTGGAGTTATAAACCAACTTAGCTATCTTGGGGAGCTCACATTGTATCAATATCAGTTCCCACTAAAGCAGTTTTGAGGCTCCTCATAGTCATGTTGGTGTCGTTGGTTGTGACTGACCGAGTGTGGAACATACCCATCTGTTTTGTCTCCACTCCGAGGCTGAAGATAACCTCCACTAAACCTCCAACGTTGTTCTAACATGGTCGTCAGCATTTCCCAAGCATGTCAAAGCCTGCACTTTTGATTCTGGCAAATCTGACTGAAACAACCACCTTCCCAACGTTCTTCAGGTATCTAGTGACAATCTTAGAATCCTGGATACTCTGCAAACTCTCGTCAAAAGCTTGATTAGTAAATAGTTAAATAGTTCCAAAATAACAAAGATTTACATTTTCAGATCTGTATGTTAATAGTCCCAAACTGTTAATACAGTTCCAAACATACTATTTAGATTTTAGATTAACAGATGTATGTTAATAGTCCCAAAATAGGATTTACATTTGTTTTCCTATGTTCAGATCACCTTTCGGAACGGCTTCCCCTATTTTTTTTTACCATACTTCCTTGGGGGTGTTTAGTTTAAAATGGGGGAAAGGGTGTACTACACCAACGGTACCTTGCCAGTTATAGTCTATAGTTATTTGGGGGTATTATCTTTCCGGCATCTTTTTTTGGGGTTGACGGGATCGTGCTACTATTATGTCATATTAAGGATTGTTAATAATGTATTCATAATATATTAACCATTTAATACCTCTAGTTCACCTTTTGAATTATGTTGTTCAGAATATAAAGTAGTTTAGCTAGTTTATCGTAGTTGACTATGGATTATTAGTTGAACTACTTTTACCTAGGTTAAATGTCATTAACCATTTGTTAAACACTGTATTACCCTGCATAATTTAACTATAATTATTAATTACTAACCATAAGTTATGATCCATTAACAATTTACCACTTATTAACCATTCATTAGCCATTATATACCCTCTGTTTTGTTTTACAACTATGGAACATCACCATGTTGTGTAGGTAAATCATCGAACTAAATAGTAATTTTCCAAAGCTATGCGAGTTTACTGATTTACAGGAGGGTATGAGCTATATTTTATTAACCATTTATTAACAGTTTACCGATAGTTTAACTATAGCTATGGTTAAAGAAATTGTTTTATATTTAATGGTTACCCCTATAATTATAAACCGTTAACAATGAATTGCCCACTTATTAACAATTTAATTGTTGACTACTTTGAAAACAGTCATTAACAAACCATAGTAACAATCTAATACACTCTATATTAACTATTAACCATTTATTCTAACCCATAGGATCCATGGTGCTGGTATATATGCTAACATAATGGGGGTATATTAATGGGAGCCATGTTACCATATATGGCAGCACCATGGATCCGTCATGGGTAAGATATTCTAAGTGCTACTCTTCAGGTATCCATCAACTTGGCTTCTTCGTAACCCAAGGGGCGATCACAAGCGCGGGCAATTGGTGAAACGAGGCCTTCACGGGCCAGGCCTGTAGACGAATGCGGCGTAAAGGGCCATGAAGATTCGGATTCTACAGATATACTATGGAAATAACTATGGAAATAACTATGGAAATAACTATGGAAATAACAAACATAACTGGTAAACGAACATAACTATGGAAATAAACTATGGAAATAACTATGGAAATTCTAAAGATTCTGGTAAACTAACATAACTATGGAAATAACTATGGAAAGATCCACCATTTTGAATGGGAAAATCCACTATAAACTGCCATTTTCAATAGCTATGTTAAATTACCAGATGGTAGGTTCCATAAATAAGGGTACCCCTAAATGGATGGTTTATAAAGGACAACCCTTTTTTTTAATGGAAGATTTAGGGTTGCCACCATTTTAGGAAACCCCATATGGCCCATTAAACCCTTTTAAAATATAGAATGTTATTATAAGTCCTGCAACTAGTTGGTTATACATCACTTAAAAGAGGTTTTCTGAGCCAGTAATATCTGTTAAAGGCTAAGATATAACCGTGGGATGGAGATTGATATTTGGATTTTATGTAGCTAATTTTATTTTCATAACATGTTCTAGCTAGTTCGAGTTCGTGAACGGTGGATATAATTCGAGGAGAAGTGGATACAGTATGATATATATATATACATATATATATATATACATTTATATATATTAATATTAATATTAATATTAATATTATATATTGGAGTATCATATGCAATATGAATGGAATAGTAGGTGGTTATCTGTTGGGATTTTAAAGTTCATGGTCTACGGTTAACTGTTGGGTTTGTGGTTTAGGTGTGACTGTAATTATATAGATGGAATTATATAAAAACAAATTATGAATGGGGGGACCCACATTATTTAAAAAAAAATATGAATGGGGGGAGGCCCACATTGTAAGCACTGTATACCTGTATACCACCATTTGGAGCGGAAAGAAGTGGGGATCGTTTACGCCTCGAACATATTTCAGTTTGGTTTATTTTACTATACAGTTGAAGGCAAACAATGAGGATTTTTTGTCGTTCATCCCATTACTGGATATATGATTTCGATGGTATACCTACACTTCGGAAGATTTACCAAATGTATCTGGGTTCACCAATGTCCTTTTGGTAAAAATAGGTTTGGGCCGGGAGCTGGTTAATCCCATCTATCATCATTTACCTGTTAAAGGGGTAAACCTTCAAACCCTTATTAATCAACCAACCAATGGGAAAAGGACATCCCAGCGCCTGGGTTTGTCTAAACCCAGTAGGGGATTAAACCCAGATTCACATGATTTCTCCGTGACCGGATTGGATGCCCAACCTTTTTTGCTGTAGTACGGAGGAATTTCTGGAAGAACCATCCCGGATGGGAAGACAAATCCTAACCTCTGGATCATCAAGAAATGACAATCGATGCGAAAAAAACAGGGCTTGGTAAATGTCCTGAACACCAAAGGATTGGGAATCTTCAATAGATACGGCAGTGATGTTCAAAATCTTCATTATCTAGGACATTTTACATACATTTACTCCTGTTCATACCCAACCAAACATCATTCCTACCTGTCCAACATCATTTTCCCATTATCTAACCAAGACATATACCCTGTGTTTAACAGGATAGTAGCATTTTCCCAGTCAAATCCCTCACCTCATCTCGCCAGCCGCGCAGCATGGGCACAGCGTCCTCACAGCAAGGCAACATCACAACAGGGTGCCAAAAAAGAGTAGCTAAATGGTACCTGGATGGTACCACCAAATAGCTGGTTTATGGATGTTTAAATGGTTATTCCCAAAAATGTGGTAATAATAGGTTTTGAATGCTTTTGACCCATCCCCATATAATTGTATGGAGGTTTCCGAAAAGTCATGGGGGTACCCCCTTGCATCATCCAAGTCATGGATGACCATTTTATTATCGAACGCCATGGTGACTTGGGGATCCCCCATTGTAAGAAACGGATATCTTTCAGATCCAAGGGACATGATTCGTTCCGACTCACATGGAGATATGTTGATATTGGATGTGAAATATCATAACCACAAGAGAATAGAACAATAATTTACGAGTCAGAAAATAGTATCCCCCAAAGAAATTGAAAAGTAACTTGATGTGATAAATCCAACAACAAAACATACATAATGACCATACCCAATATTACCATAATTGGTTGGTAAGACAAAATATACCCAAACGGCAGGTTTAGTGTTGGGTTTACCCCATTACCGAAACTTTGCAGAACCACAACACGCCCCTAGTCGGTTGGGACTAAACGAATAGGGGAATCCTGTTCTCAACCAACTCGTTTCAAGAGATGACATTTCGATTTTTGAATGCTTTTGAACTCTGCTCAATTGGCTAAACAGGCAATATCAACCCTCTAAGTACCGACAAAAATGCAAAAATGGGTGCACATGCTAATATTGTTCCTTTGGGTCAGTGCTCAAGTATTCCTTTTCTACAATGTGGGGCCCCTCAGTTATGTTTGTTGCTTTGTAATCGCATCTAAGTATTACAACTACTGTAACCCTGGTTAACCTGATAAACAAAAAACAACTTAGCTATCATAAATCACCTATCAATCCCATTAGTGATTATCCCTACAATGTGAGGCCCCCGGCCACGATAGCGTTCAGTTGGTTCAAAAAACTCCAATTTCACCATGGTTTATGGTACACAAATAACTATAGTATTCCTGGGGCTTATAAACCAACATTCACATCACTGCGGGGCCTCACATTGTAAGTATAGTAATTTGTGCCATAAATTACCAAGTTCACCAAGTTGGTTCAACCAACGTTATCTACCTGGTTTTGATCATTTTTGATCTATCCCACGAAACGTACTGTAACTGGTTCATAATCATCTAGGGTTACTAAGCAGTAACTGCAAATCATAAATTATGTCTCCATTAAATCCCACTACATTAAATGAAATCACATTAAATCCAATTAAAACAAATTAAATCTCATGAAATCCAATTGACACCCATGAAAACAAATTAAATCGCGTTAAACCCATTAAACCCCATTAAATCTCGTTAAATCCCATTAAAACCAATGCAATTCCATTTAAACCCATGAAAACCAATTACTCATTAAATCCCATTAAAACTTCTAAACCCATGAAAACCCATTAAACCTCGTTAAATCCCGCTAAAACCAATTAAATTCCATTTAAATAACCATTAAATCTCGTTAAATCCCGCTAAAACCAATTAAATTCCATTTATACCCATGAAAACCCATTGAATCTCGTTAATTTCCATTAAAACCAATTAAAACCCATTAAAACATCATGAGCCACTCACGATCCGTGGCCTGACCCTCCGGCCTCCTCCTGCAGTTGCTGAAGGACCGCTGCCACGGCCTGATTTTGAGACGTCAACGTATCATGGCGATGTCAACAGCCGGAGATATCATGGGAACACAGTTATGGCCCAACTAAAAGTTATTATGGGTATATTCCATTTTATTTCATGATCTGTAACAAACTATAGTTATAGGATTTATAATTCCAGTTACAGTTGTTAAGGGCTGTAACTGCAGGAATTCTGTACCTTATGCCCATCCCATACATACTTCAACTTAATTAAGGGTGATTGGGATAAATATGGAAACACTAAAATAAACAACACGCTCATCTCAAGTATCACATGGACCGGATGCCCTTAAGTGTGGCTGGTTAGAGTCAGACCTAGCTTTGCTCAGCCTGGTGCTACAACCAGGGATCCGATCCCGACGTGAGGTCGTTATGATTCATCTAGATGGAGATATCCTGAGAATATAATATACATATACATATATATATATATACATATATATATATACATTTACATATATATATATACATACGTATATATATACATACGTATATAAATATATATATATATATGTGTCAATCATTGCTATGATTCGATATACATGTACAAAAGGATGTGTAACAATATGGATGTGTCTGGAAATGGGGTCTGCTGCATATATACCCCAGAAATTGCTACATCATGGCGACTCAACCCACTGACCTACTGGTAGGTTGAATCCCCACGACAGAAGGGGATTGTTGTTGTTGTCCCATCTACACCAGCTGATCAAACAGACCCCAAAAGCTGCCAAAACTGTACTATTTAGATATTAAACCATGAGTTGGTGGTTACATATATATATATATACCAGGAACATATCCAGTAAGTGTTGTTGTTGTTGTTGCTGTTGTTGTTGTTGTTGTCGTCGTCGTCGTCGTCGTTTCACGGAGTTTCACCACTGGCACTTTTTTTCGAGGAAGCCCTGGCCAAAACCCAGCTGACCTGGCCTCTGAGCGTGTCTCGACCGAAGTGCCTCCACAAATCAGAAACAGGAACATGACTTACTGGGGTATGATGACTGGGGTATGATGACTGGGGTATGATGACTGGGGTATGATGACTGGGGATGACTGGGGTATGATTACTGGGAAATGATGACTGGGGTATGATGACTGGGTATGATGACTGGGGTATGATGACTTTGTTGATGTAATTGTTGATCATCATCCATGACAAACGTCACCGGCAAAGCAACGATTCATCTTACTGGTGCTAAACACGGGAATGGATGGGAATGGGGGGATGGGATTATTATTGATAGTCAGCCAGTGGATCATTCCCACATTCCCTGCTAAGCACCAATAAGATGATGTGGATCAGAAACAAGATCTTTATTTGCAGAGTAAAAATCAAAAGTATAAGAAAACAATTCTATCTGCTGGTCACCTACTATACATATACTCTGTAAATTCAGAAGACAAACAATACATGGGAAAAAAAACTATGGATGATAATAAAAACAAAGCAACATGTGATACGAATCTGTGCCGTTCTTTGTCTGGTGAGTTAAGGATGTGACATGAAAATCGTCGTGCAGTACCTGGAAAAAATATATAGATGATCTGGTTGGTGGTATACCTACCCCTCTGAAAAATATGAGTTCTTCAGTTGGGATTGTTATTCCCAATATATGGAAAGGCACAACACATGTTCCAAACCAAAAAACCGTGATGTCCCAAAAAAGCCCGCATAAGATAATCCTATATCACCAGGATTGAGAATACTTATATATATACTATAATATAAACATAAGGTGAAACCCAGAGGTTATGTTTGTTGGTTTAGATTCACCCCATGAACTAGCTTGTTATGTCACCCATAATCAACCGAACACTGACCCAAGTTATGTGCGTCAACTTGGCGATTTCGTTTACGGGGGCCTCATTCCAGTGACGTCACAGTGAAGTCATCGTAATTCATCGAGATCATTATCCATGATATGCCAATTTGATTTCCATTGTGCCACCAGTACTGTTGGTGAAGTCAGCATTTTTGATGGTGAAAACATCAAGTACAGCCGGCTGATTGGTGATTCTATGTATGTATGTATGTATGTATGCATGCATGTATGTATGTATGCATGCATGTATGTATGTATGCATGCACGCATGTATGTATGTATGTATGTATGCATGTATGTATAGAGAGAGATAGATAGATAGATAGATAGATAGATAGATAGATAGATAAAAATATAGGGGACCCGCAAGTTATATTGCAACATGGTAATAATCCCACATCAATATGGTGATAAGTGCCACAAACCCCAGTTAACCCAGTTAGTTCAAGCTAGCAATCATAAATCAGCTATACATTCCATTAAATCACCATTATATTTATGTATATATATATATATATACATATCTGGGTAAATTATAATATTTCACTAGCCTGAATCTTGCGGCCATTTTTGGATGACTCCCTTGATTAACCATGATTTCAGGGTTCGGGAGAACAGTGAGGTCGTTATAATTTGCCCCGACCTGCCAGCAGCTCCACGGAAGTGTCGCTGACCTCAAAGACCTGAAAACAGAGACACCACTTATGATGCGGGGCCCCATGGTTAGCTAAGTTGGTTGCAAAGTTGCCGGGTTTATAGTAGATATACCATATTAGTTAGATGTTGTTGTTTTTTTTCACGCCCCCCCCCCGCCCCCCCCCATCATGTCTGTTGGCTTATCAAGCCCTTTAACTATAGTTATAAGTATCATAATCCACAGTTGTTGGAGTTATAAACCAACTTAGCTATCCAAGAGGGGCCCCACTTCTGATAGTAATATCAAAAAATGTATATGAGTGACTCTTAGTGGGCTTATGATAGTTATATCATGATATATATAATATTTATATATATATAATTATATATATACATATATTAGTGGATGTACATGGGTAGTTAGAGTTTCACAAACCACAAGTTTAACAGTTAGATTTTGAGATAATCTTGTTAGGATACTCATGATAGTCATTTTGTAATCAAATTATCAAGCACTGAGATATGCTCATGATAATAGATTATAATACGATAATACTAGCAATAGTAATGCCCATATGACGTTGCTATCTTTTTAGTTTGAACGTACGATCAAAAAAATAGACCAGTCATAACTATCCTCGATATATCAATGTTACAAGAATGACAAACATAGTATTGGAGGATATAGTCACTAGGTTTACTGTGAGATCATGGTGATAACTAACTATAAATATCTATGCAAATAAAATATAATCATGTGTTTTAAGTGTTCAGTGCAGCCATATATATATAGTACATATCCCAACAATAGGTGATGATAGATGGTTACTAGGACCTCATCCAGTGGTGCTGGTTGTTAGACTCTCATTGTTGGTCAGCTCCGAGAGGGCTTGAATTCCTATGATGACATGGCTGTTGCCACCAAACAAATCGAAACACGTATATCAACAATTACATTAAACAAATGCTAGTTCTATGAACAAGAACATATATGGAAACTGGGTTTCACCAAGAAAAAACACATCATTGAATATATGCCTTTAACACACTACATAATTACGAGATATTACGTTCGCAGATGACAATCCAATGACACAACCACGGACTCCATGGATCGAACCCCTCAATTTGCGGCTTATGAGTGGCCAAACGCTCAACCTGAATCGGAAAAAAAGGTGCGATTGTGAGTAGGTCAATGGTCTTAAATGTGATGACGTCCCATTGAAATCATCACAGAATCCAAACAAAAATCACTGGGATTTATGATGATTTATACCATTTAACAATGGGAATCTATGACTACTATAACTATGACTATACCATTTATCACAATGGCTAGGGTAAATGGTATAATGTGGGTGAAAACAGGGTTTACAAACAAATTAAAACCATCCCCCCCAAATGACCATAGATGGTGTCCATTCCCAGGCCCTCGGGTGCCATTTTTATGGCACGACCCGTCCTTGGGGAAACGTTGCAGCTGGCTGGCCGCTTGCGGCAAAACCAGGCCCAGAGATTTCCCCGCCACACGAAACGGCCTGGAGTTTTCCCTGGGTCCATGAGGTCCGCCTACTTGGAATATCCACTTCCAAAGTGATGTCCCATAGTTGGCTAAGTTGGTGCGTTTATAACTCCAATTTCACTATGGTTTTTGTTGGTGATATATCTAGACTTACTATGGTTTATATTTTATATCATTCCCATGTGCTCCATGGTGCTGGTAAATTTACCTACAAAACTGGGTGATTTTGTTTGGGCAAATGTTGGCGATTTATTCCAGCACCATGGAGCATGGGGTATCGTTAGGTGGGGTGAGTTTTCCCCAGCTGTTTTTGTTTTTATGGGATAAGCCACAAATGACTTGCTAACCTGCCAAAAAAAGGCCAACAAAAACCAGTCTCTAAATGGGTTCATCCTCCAACCATCTGGATGAATTACAATGACCGAACCAGTCGTGACGTCACTGGAACAATGATTATGGTTTATTGCTTACGATCTATTTCAACTATACAAGAAGAGCTCCCCCAAATACGTTGGTCTACGATCCCTACCTTTGGCCTAGTTTTCAACCAGAAGAAACCTATCGCTTGGGGGTCCCCTCCTGCTGAATGATTCCCCATAGATGTTGCCAGACTTGGCGGTACCCCAATCCTTTAGATTGCGAGGGGCCATGCCCACTGACTAGTCACTTAGCTGATTTTGGCAACATCTATGTACTCATGTGAAATGTGGCTTGCACATTTCGGTTGGTCGAATGCTAATTTTTCTACGCGCATGGGATAGTTTAAGGTTACTCAACCACTGAGGCAACCTGTAGCCACCAAGAAGGAGTGCCATGAACCTTCGGAGAGTAGCCAATCGTTATCAATATTTCAAGCTATTGCAAATGTAAGGGCATTGTAACATATTAATGAACTATCAATTAACGCATATTAGCTAGTACTATTGAATGTATTGTTTTTGATACTGTAACATATTATTGCAAGCTATTGTAACTTGTAGCTACATAGTAAATGCATGTATATGCCTACGGCTGAAAAACCGTACGTGCGTTTTGCTTCTTTTTTGAGTATTGCTCTTTGTCTTGGGGTTGGGGTGGGGTGGGGGGGCATGTTAACGTTCCTTGTACTTCGTACATGATATATTGCCATGTTGCTAAG
>Ga0126342_10007362_pt1 | contig 19635 bp, 17 predicted proteins | sample Cyp1metagenome_FD_92528 | JGI IMG/M metagenome (GOLD analysis project Ga0126342, IMG submission 92528) | Coral microbial communities from Lord Howe Island, Old Settlement Bay, Australia - Cyphastrea 1 metagenome | ecosystem: Host-associated > Invertebrates > Cnidaria > Coral ... | reverse complement strand
TTCCCTCCAGATTGAGCTGAAATGCCTATCAAAGTAACATACCAAAACCCAGGTCTGGAGTACGATGAAAACATGGTATGCGAAGATTTTCTGAATATGGGAATGTTGCCTTTAGAATTTTGGAATCCCAGGAGCCCCCCACTACTTGATGATCAAATCACCATTTTGGATGGCTAACACCCCATTTCTTGATGGTTAAACATGCTTAAACCACTTGAAATCACCATGAAGTCACCATGTCTCACTGCTGAGCTTCCCTGATGAGCTCAAAGAGTTTCTTCTTCAACGTGGCAATGGTCTCGCCCTCCTCGAGCTCCACATCAAACTGCCGCCCCCCAGCCGTGGAAACGTGTAGCATCTTCGAGGCCATACCGCCAGGGCAACCGGGGGAGCCAGGAAACTGCGGAGGATTGGTGAATCAAAATCACCAATCACAGGATTGGTTTAAACGCCATAGGTACCACGGGGGGTAAATTGGGTAAGTCTACTGGTTTTCCCCCTTGTGGCCATAATGACCACCCATAATTGGTTGGAGCAACCCTGAAGAATATCTTATAGTTTCTAATAGCTTTTAGGGTTTTAACCTGGGTCCAAAAAGAGGCCCGCAAGTACCCAAAAAGATGCCATACTTATAGTATGTTATTAACTAACTCGTGAAATCCAGCCTAAATTGTGATGACTTGAACTTTTCAATCTCCTTTCGGACCGACCAAGGCTCAAGAACCACCAGCACCACGTCGAGACATGGCATGAGCAGCAGCAAAATGGCCTCAGGATATGGGCGCGGGATGGGAAACTGGCGGTTACTGCAACAAATACCCTCTGGTAAACTAACATAACTATTGAAAATCACCATTTTTAATGGGTAGTTTTCAACTATAAATGGCTATTTTCAATAGCAAACTGTTAAATTACCAGAGGGTACCTTCCATAATGCGACGGGTACCCAATGATTCAATTGATGGAATGGGGTAGCCTGTCTCCAAAAAAAACCATGTCTCAAGATCTGAGACAGCAGCCTTTTATCCGTGCGCAGGGGAAATCATCGCTCAATTTTACAAAAGACATTGTTTGGTTGGTGGTTTCAACTCCTCTGAAAAATATTAGTCAGTTGGGATGATTATTCCCAATATATGGAACAATAAAAATGTTCCAAACCACCAACCAGTTGTGAATCTTGCCAAAAACCCCGGCAGTCAAGTCATGATTGGAAACATCCCCAATTTCGAGCCCCAAAAAAGTGGCAGGAGCCATCTTCATCCGTGGGCAGATCAAAGACATCCAGCTCGGCTGCCACACCAAAGAAATGGCAGCGAAGGGGAACCGCGCCTGAGTTTCAAGGGATTACTTGGTGTTATTGGACCGGAACCCACGTGGATCAAACCAACGGTCACCGAACACGGCAAAAAACGGACCGGTGTAGGAAAAAACCTTGAAGATCCGTAGTTCCAGAGACTTTTTAGAACTATCTCCAACTAATCTGAAGCAGCACCAACTGGTGTCTGGATTTGTTAGAACCGCTTGGGTCCTGGCGTGAAAAGCTCGCCGGGTGTGGATGTTTTGAAGCTGAGCTTCAACCATGGCTACTGGTTACTCGTACTACTTTTGTTCGAAATCACGAAGGAACCGAACCGCTCCCAAGTTTGCCAGAAATGGATAATATACGGTAAGCGAAAAATCCATTGGAGGTTGATTGATTTGGGTGCATTAACCAGCATCTTACTGAGATAGCCGCCACTCACACCATTCAACCACCATGCAAGCGCCAAGAAACCCACAGGGACACCACCAAGCTGACAATGGAAATCTGCGCATCCAGACCAATGGTTTGAAACTGCACCTGGCTGCCATGGAATGGGGCCATGTTCCGGCAGAATGAGCGAGGTCTGCCAAGGATCCCCGCGAAACTAAGGGAAACAAAACAAGATGAACATGACAAACCAAACTTCCACCCCGGAAGGTTCCGAATTTGCCAACAATTTTCAAAACAGTGACCTATTTTCTGGACACACCTCAGGTTCATCGAAATTCAACCAGTTGTGGTAACTGTGACTTCTGTAGTCTGGCCCGGGCTCTCAACAATTTCATACAATTTCCTCATCTGGATATGGGCCATTTTTTTTGGCAGAGAACGGATGGTCTATTGTGGTTTAATAGGGTTTTATATCTATATAAATCAATACCAAGTTACACCTGAACACATTTCTGGCACACAATCATTAACAACCCGTTGGGAGTTGTCTTGTAACTTGGAACCCTGCTCGGTCACATGGTTTGTAAAATTGTCCTCAATGGCAATCACTTGGGATCGCACGGGGTAGCCCCAAACCCACTGGTTTAGCATCACATAGCCCTGCCAGTGGGGAATATATATATATATATTATATGCTGGATTTTCAGACCCCAATCGGAGAATCAACCCCTAAAATCATTGGCACTTCCCCTTGCAGAGCACCTTTAAGATTGGTAACAGCAGCACCACCACAAGGGCAGCAAGTGCCACAAGCCCTGCCAACATGGTCATTGCCTAGGGCTGCTCGATGTGCTCGTTGAGTGGGATCAAGAAGAAGATGGGGTAGAACTGCTTTGTTGGTGAACTATTACCAGCTAGAAAAACATATCATGTTAAGAAGAAATTCACACAGAAACTGGGGGGTCCCATTGTGCAATGGATTGGGCTGAAAGGTCAGTAATGATAAATCATAAAATTTGCTGGTTAAGCTCCCATAAACCCCTCATCGGCCAACTAATTCCATCCGCCCCATATAAAACCACCAAGAAAGCAGGGTTTCATGATGAAATCACATATGTTTGGGACATATGTTCAGGGGGATTGTGAAGATGGAATCACAATGCGATCTCTTTAACATAGTATGATCTATTTAACCTAGATTTGTTTGGGACCATTTATTATAAGGTGTGTTTGTTTTTATGATAATTCACCAAACAGAAAATAAGTGTTATCATCCGGCCATCTGGGAATGATTCTGAGATACCCTGCAAAAACAATAGCTTGTGAGCTGGTAAGTAGAAATTCAAAGTTAAATTCTTATTTACAGTGTGTACCGGTAACAAACAAAGACTAAACATCATTAATCATCACTAAACATCAAACATCAGCTTTACCCATCCAAAGTTGACCTAGTCATCTCTTTCCCGCGGCATCCTCGCCCCAGCTGTCGGAGCCCAGCTGTCGGCTTCACAGCTTCTCGCGGCAGAAGTCCTGCCTGCGCGGAGGGGCATCAAAGATTGAGTTTTTGGAGGCTTTAATCAGCCTGAAATGGTCTGTTTTTTCACTATTACACACATATACAATCTGGTTGGTGGTATACCTACCCATCTGAAAAATATGAAAGTCAGTTGGGGTTACTATTCCCAACATATGGTAAAATAAACATGTTCCAAATCACCAACCAGAAAAACTAAAGAAATACATCACCAATAGATCCGATATACAACCAAGGTTTCGATTTGTCAGGGGATAAACCCAACTTTGGCTAATGCGGTAGAGGTTCCTACGGGAAATCCACCAGTTGGGTTTCAACAGTGGCCATAAAAAGACATAAAGCCATGAGTAACTTTTTTGGGGTCCCAAATCTTGAGACAGCCCACGGTTCACCGGTTCACTTGGTCAAACATCCGCTGTTCTTGGAGACGAAATGATATGGCCATGGCTGCCATAGACTTTCTCCCAAACGATGTCTCATTTGGTAGGGGTCTTTGCTGGAACCTCCCTCTCTAAACTGTGTTGGATAGATCATGATAGACCATGATCAACCAACATTCATGCTCCATAAATTGTCACACATCCTTCTTCGTGGAGAAGAATCCTGATCAACGCTTGTGTTCCTTCGTAATCAAAATAGTATTCAATTCGCTAATTATTTTTTCTGCGATTTCTTTTCACGATGGCCCGCAATTTCTCGTCAAGACAACATAAGACATGTTTAAATTGGATAAGTTATGATGAAGCCAAATGGTTTCCACGTACTATGTCATGTCATAAGATAATCTCACCACAAACAAGTGATACATGTCTGTTCAAAATGGCATGATTTTATTCCAAAAAAAAACGTGGGGTTGTTTCAAAGTTCGGAACTCATTCCATTCCATGGTTTTAGAACATATTTTTCCTACTGTATGCATGAGCCAGCAATTGTTGGGCGTCTCCCATCACAAACATAAACATGGCCAACCTCAGGCTTTGAAACGAACCGCAAAAACATGTCGCTTTAGCTGATTATTAAAGTAGCTGTAGCCCATCAAAATGCCACGAAAAAAACTATAGTCTATAGTCAATAGTACTGAATTAATAACTTCTCACAACGGTTTCCACCAGAACTTATGTTGGAAACGTACCCATTTCAATGTGATTTAACTGATTAAACTTTATCAAGCCCTTACTTGACCGCAAGCCATCTTTGAATCAACATCATTGGCCATAAACACATATAAACACCAATTGAATGGTGATTAAACCACCACTAACACCATCCGCTTTGGCAAATCAGTTTGAATCAATATACTGCTCACTACCCATCAATGGTGATCTTCAACCATTTCTCGATGATTTTCCCACTAAGATACCTCCATTTTTTTGATTTCCCAGCCACGCTTGAGGACACTTTACCGGGTAAAGCCCCGAACAAAAACCCGTGGAAAATCACCATTTCTGAATGATTCTTGGATCAAAAATGACCAGTTTGAATACACCAGCGCCATCGCGTTGAACCTCATTTGAATCCATCAGCAAAGCACCTGCCACACTGAGGACCTAACGAGCGGCAACCCGCGGAAGCAACGTTCAGAAAAGGAGAGAAAAGGGTGATTTTGCTTAAGAGGAACACTGCCAAACATGGTGAGTCAAACCGCTAAAATATACTAAAAATATCAAAAAATATGATTTCATGGCATTTTGTTTTGGTGATGTACCCAGCAATTTAATGGTCCTTATTATTAGAGATGTCTGATTCTACTTGACCGAACATAGTATAAACTGCCAATGGTCCTTTTCGGTGGCTATCTTCCAGGGCTATGTTGAATTCCCACAGGGGCCGCTGCCCAACCCCGAAAAAACATGAAAAGGCTGAAGCACCGCCCTAAAAAAAGAACCACGTCCACCAGGTCCCAAGATGTCCCAAGGGCGCAGTAGCTGAGGAAGTAGTAGAAGCCATCGTGCAAGTTGATCTGCCGGTGATTCCCCTTCTGGTTGAACCCATCAGGCTTCCGCGACTCCACATGCGCTGGTGTCTCAATATTCCCAAGCCTGCTTGGACAATACTCTGCTAACATGACTCGGAGCATGTCTTTTTGGTAGATGATTATATGCTTTTATAGTTTCAGAATGACATGGCTCATGGTCCCAGAAAAGGCACAAATGGCTCAAAAGGCTTTTTCCAATCATCCAGCCCTTCCTCAATTGGAGTGGCCATACATTGGGGCCATCATTGGGGTGGTATACCCCATTCTCAGACACACCCTGATATCATATATGTTGTATCGCTGCTATCCCGACAAAATCCTACTCACTTCCCACTGATATCGATATTGTGCTCGGATTATATGATTGTATCCACCTTTCCCATATTCCATAGCAACATCTTCTGAGATTTTCCGGCATGGTCGACCTTTTTCTTTCTGGCCTCGAGGTAGAGATGCGGCTGGCAAAAGAAAACACCTCAGTGGCAATTCCCGAAATAACATGGCTCCCATAGGCACATCAGTGTGTTTGGGTCAAAAGCTAAACCCAAAGAACGACACATATGCAAAAACATGTTCATTCTGAATGCAAAACACATCCAAGTTCTGGAAAATAGCTAGTGGTATCAACATATTGTTGGTTGTAAGTCACACCCAGGTAGCTCCGTACCATGCAATATTCATAGCACCCTTTTTCTTGGCTCACCAAGGGGGGTACCTTCTGGTAAACTAACATAACTACGGAAAACCACCCAATTTTTAGGGCTAAATCAACTATAACTGGGCCATTTTCCAGTTCGCAAACTGTTAGTTTACCAGAGGGTAAATCCCATTAAAACCACCATTTTGTTGGTTAAACCACCATTTTTTACCACCATTAAACCACGATTAAACCACCAGAGGGTATACCTTTCACTCAGCCACAGATCGTCGCGGCAGTGAAAACATCCACCGTGGCCCACTTGGAGATCTTTTGCACCAGCCTCGCAAAAAATTAGAGCATCTGCTTCGACAATTTTTTTTTTGCAATGGAACCCCAAAACAATGTTGAAAAGCTTACATTTACCAAATACTATATATATGCGTGAATGTATGTTACTAAAAAATGTGTCTTTTTGGGAGGGATTGAGTTTTCCGCATTTTTTGATGGGGGTTACTATGGAACAACTCTAGCTGCCCTCTCATGATCCCATTGGAAAATAACATGCCATTGAGACCAGTTCCCTGAGAACTGGCAGCTATTTCACCATGTTTCACCATGGCTCCTCTATAATATACATATATACACATATGTATATATATATATATTTAATATATATATATAAATAAGTGTGTGTGTGTAAATATGTATATATATATATACGTATATTGTACTCAGCCTAGTGCTGTCATCTGGTGGTTCCAACCTCTGAAAAAGCACAACACGTCAATTGGAAAGGTTTTTGCCACAGGTAGCAGGGCAATCAACATATGGGTGTGTCCGAAAATGGGGGATGCCCCAACAATTGCTGCAAAAAATAGGGAACATACTGATAAACCAAAGGATTTGAGTGTACCATATTTTCAGAAACTCGCCCGCATTTGAAACCACCAATCAGTCATGGTCAGTCGGGTGTTTTGGCCCTTTGGGATCCAAGTGTTCTTTCGCACAGTCGGCTGCTGAAAAAATATTCCAAGGATTCCAACAGCTTCTGGAGCATGGAGGGTGATCGTAGATTAACATATAATATATCAAACCATCGAAAGTCAACCAATAGTGAATTGTTTTACCAACTAAATCTGGTGTTTATTTCCATATTCTTCATGGTTCAATCCTGAAACCCAAGGAACAAGCCATCTTGGGGATGGAACATTGGCCATGGCGACCTCAAAATGGCTTACCTCTATGCATCCTGATTTACCATGATTTAACCATCCCAAGATGCTGGTCACCTGTGAGCCATACCCAAAAGATTAACCCTGTCCGACCCGTCAGGATTCTGGTTGAACTTTTTTACCGTATTGCCCTGCAACCGACCGCCACATGGTTTTTCGGAACGTGGTGTGACTGTCAACAACCAATCTCCTGGCTCGTGGATTCAAAGGATCAGATATCAAACCACATGTGTAATTGTAATGGCATGAAATCTCGTGTCTGGGATTTCAAACAAGGGTCATGAGGCAATGAGCGGCAAGAAACGGCAAGACATCACCGACAACATGTGGCTGGTGCTTCAGCCATCTCCAGATCTTGCTCACCATTGAGGGGAGCACTCTTTCAGGGGTCAAACTGGGGGTTTGCCAAATTGGCATGGCTTAGTTTCGCAAAACAATAACAGGAGCTTTTGCAAGCAACTGAAACCATACTCATCCATTGAAGCCACGAAGCAGGAACTGGATATTCTGAACCCGGCTCTACAGCCACCTTGACCCAGTGCACGTCCGCCTTCTAGCGGTCTCCCGGGAGTTCAGTTGGTTGAGACTACCCGCTCCGAGGGACCAACCCCCGATGCAAAGAAACACCCACCGGTCGCACCTGGCATCTACTGAAGATGATCGAAGATGCAGGATTTTGCAGGCAGGTGAGACCCTCCGGTAATCAAATCTCATGTCCATCCAGATTTAAAAAATGAATTTCCCATTGAAACCCACAAAAACCTCGGACTTTAAATTAGTTTCTGTTCATGTTACCTATTCACTCTTTTCACTAAAAATGCTAGATTTTCCTAAACATAGATCCAGTTGCCATGAAAATGTCTGTTGCATCTGACGACCAGAGGGTCCGGCAAAAACTAAGAAGCACTGTACCAGTCCCTAAGCTGGAGGGATAGTAGAAAGACCTCCTCAAGCTGAGAGCCACTATCACTACCTTGACCTGGGGCTGTCAGGGGCGTGGAACCCATGCATGGCACAGATCCGGCAACATGTAATGTGGGATTTACCCAATGCCAGAAAGCAGCACCAAAATCACCAGTTTTCTGGGTCGAATTCAAACCATCCCCAAATGGTAGGTTTATGGCAGTTGGCTGCCCATATTGCATGTTTTCTTTCTAAAATACTGAATTTCAGATGGAAGCCCAACATTTGCCAGAAAATTGCTAAAACCGATTCTCCACATGAATGGAAAATCCAGAAGCATCTCCAAAAAAGGCCCAGCCCTAGAATCCCTTAGATATGCAAGCTGCTTTATAACTAATCAGCTAGGACGGCTAGGATATGTGGTGGACATACAGTTGAAAGAGTTGATCACAACATAGCTGGGAGTCCTTCTTGGAGTTCGTTCGGTACACCACAAATTCACACACCCCAAGAGAAGTTAAAATTGGTCACATCAATAATATTGATATCAATCTGAAAGATGAGTTTTCTCTTGGATGTTGATATAGCGATCCTTTGCCATCTTAAATTGAGGGCATAGGGCATAGTTGGTTCACTTTGTAAATTCACAGGGTGGTACACTCAATATTAAGCAGGGCATTAAGCAGGTATGGCCTATAATGGGGCTATATTCGGATTATTTTCTGCCAACCCAAGAGTACTAACCCCGGAGATTTTCTTTGGAGAGTGACAAGTGTGATAATAGCAACTATTTGCAACTATTATTACACAATGGTATCATCCAAGGCCAATATTATTGCCCGACTTGGGATCAGCATCCCCAAGCACTTTCACTTTCACGTCCTGCGCCCTGCATGCCAACCCGGCGCATCTCTCTCGGTATTGCACAGAGATAAAAATGAAACAACAAAGGTGAAAGAACAAATCTGAGACACTTAGGGCCTCCAATGGCCTCCATGTACCCTCCGGCAATTTAACATAGCCATGGAAAACGGCAATCTTTGATAGGTAAATTCCCCATAAACGTGCAATTTTCCAAAGCTATGTTGCAAGATGTTGTAAGGTGGCGCAGTTTATGTAGATTGGTTGATAACTAGGTCAACCATGGTTTACGATAGATTCCCGGTAGATATATCATGAGGATTCATGATATATATATATATATGTATATACGTATATAGTTAATGGCTGTTGCAAACCAACAAGCATCACCCAGGTGGCACCACCGAGTCTCAACTACCAGAGGATATATCCCAGATATAAGTTTCCAATCCATGAGGATAGCCCAAATCATCCAGTCGCCTTGGATGTCTTAGTGACTTGGTATAGGTTAACAGCCATAATGGTGGCGACTGGGGTTCTCCCATGACGAAACAGAAACCACCAGATGAGTCGCGGTCAAAAGCATCTTCCGGTGGAGCCACAATCAACTCTGAGGCTGTGACCTGACGCTCAAACAAACTGCGCTGGGAGACCGGTCATCGGGACCGGGAAACCATGGCGCCTTGACCCTTTCTTACATGGCGGCTTCTTGCCATGCAAATCTTCCATTTTCAGCGAAAAAATCCGACATCACACAGCCAAATTTCGCTTGGGATGAGGAGTTTTCAGCCCAAATCTGTGAATCCTCCAGCCCAACTTCATGCCTCGGTACGATGAATTTCTACTGGTTCAATCACGAATTGACCGGTTTGTACCTTCAAAAACCTGGTTTGTCATAGTATGTCATAGTTTATCCATCTTCTTGGCAAAATCGTACCTAACCCACCTGGTTACCTGGTTTCATGTTTTTTTCGGAACCAAGCTTTCGGCGAGGAACCAAAACAAGTAGCAGATACAGAAACACACACTTTCAAGATCTTTTTAGAACAAAGCTTTGCAGAAACCAGGCGAATTCAGATGGTTCCTCATATTCATTTTTCTGCCGAAATCTCAGTAAGGTTTGTGGCCACCACTATCAACTCAGCCCTCTTTAGCGTGTTCTCTTCCATTCTTGGCGCGCGGACGCTTGCCGACCTTGATTAAACCATGGTTTCCATCCCCGTCTATCCCCACACAAACCTCTCTCCACTGAAACAGTGACAAACTCGAACATTGCATTTCAAAAGAATGCAAGCCAAGGCGATATATATAATTGATTATAATTGAACAAATATGAATTAAATGCCATTTCGGAAAAAGCACCTATCTTTCGTTTTCGTGGTTATGTACCCTTCATTTTCTGTTGGCAAGCTTAAGGGTTCCCGTAATCTTAACGGTTCCGGGTTGTTTTTTTACCGTTCCGGCCCTGATTTTAACGGTTCCGGCCTGTTTTTTAACGGTTCCATAACGATTCCGCTCTCCTAATGTCTGAATCATTTTGACACAAATCATGGAGAATTGTTCCTCACGGCACAACAACCAGCCCTTGAGTCCCACAGGTAGTTCCCCATTGGCTCAGAATCATGTGGTCTTTTGTCTACCATGTTAAATGTGTATCTGCGCGGTAAGAAGGCCTATGGGCTGTAACAATCAGGGAGCATAACTAGGTGCTTCCACGGTTGAATCCCAACAAACTAATGGTTTCAACTGATTTGAGACATGTTTTCCTAAAGGTTAGATTCAAGGATCAGAAGCATATCATTAGATGGTTGGATGTTTCTGACCCGTCATTCCTTCAAAAATGGGTTCAACCTCAGAATGCATCGATTTTGACACCTGGTTCCGGAACCAAAGTTTGGATACCTAAGAGGCTGGTAACTGGGGCGGCTACCTGTCTCACAAGGACATGGGTGGCTTGGAGTTTATATATGTATATAGTATATGTGCGTTTTCTATGATCGATAATTCATCCTTTTTCTCGGCCTACCATTTAGATTTTTCCTTACTTGGGGGCCCTTAGGTTCTATAACCATAGTTAGAGTCAGAGGGGATATCTCCCTGGCTGGGCTTGAAAATCCCATGGTTTGTACCATGTTGTACCTCATTTTTCCACCTCCGGCGCCACCAGGGCACAGTGCGGGCAATCAAACTTCCGCTTGGATCCCGCAGGCGCAGGTCGTGCAGGGAGGACTCCTCAAAGCGCTGCACCCGCAGCCCGGATGATGGTAGGATGTGGCAGGCCTTCTGCACAGAGTTGTAATGGGATTTTTGTTGGTCACATGTATGATACTTAAACTGGTTTCTGAGTAGCTTAACAATAGTTTATGGTACTGTAGGTATATCTGTAGTAAGACGGGTCAATAAACCGACTTAGAACTGGGGGACACTGTTCAAGCAACAAAACACGATGGGTTGAAGTCTAAGTGAAATAAATTGATGATTTTAGGACATTGCTTCCCAATAGTTTGGCCATTTTGCGTTGATGTTTCAAAATGACTAATCCCATTGAAGATCATTGAACATGTGGTTCCCATTGATCAAGGGATTATTTCAAGGTGACTTTGTAGCAAAATCTACGAGAAAACCTGCGGGAAACCATGGCTTTTAGATCCAAAGTTTTTAGGCTCCCTGATCGCATCTCCTGAAATTCTGGGAATCCCAAGCTGCTGGTGCCCGCGGATAGTTAGATCAGTTGGATCTACCAGAGTGGACGGTCTTGCCACCTCTAAAGTGTTGGTGTCGTGAAGTGAATAACTGGTTGGTGGTTGACCTACCCCTCTGAAACATATGAGTCAATGGGAAGGATGACATCCCATATATTATGGAAAAAACATGTTCCAAACCACCAACCAGATAAATAATCCATTTGAGAATTGAGAACATCAAACCAATCATCATCCGCTTTTTCGGGACGTGCGTGCAGGATAAATCGATAAACTTTATCCATGCAAGGTTAAGTTGGTGCAAATATATAACTTCAACAACCTTTGGCAGATATATCGAATTTAAAAACCAACTATAAATATGTTTGTTATATAAAACTTGTTAACTATGGATTATTGATTGAGCAATATGGCTCTATTGATTAAGCATACTAAATTAATTATAAACCAACACAACTGGGGTGCCTCACCTTGTTTTTTTTAGCACCTGGCCAGGCTGGTGGTGCCAACCTTTCATGAATTGCCAATGAAAGAAGAGTCCTTGCCGCAATGATTCTCATCAACAATCGCAACACATTGTTTTGGACAGGTTAAAATCACCAACTCAATCAATGTGAGGATGATATGGATCAATCTGAGGACTTCAGGAATTTAGAACTGCCATTCGGGTGATCCCACATTGTTGAAGTTACAAGTCTTCTGTCGCTGCGTCGGTTTCTCGGCCCAGCATCGAGATGCTTCCCTGCCGCGATGGCATTGACCCGGTCTTGAATCCAGCAGAGGAGTCGCTTGCGAGCCTGCGATGGACCATGGAAGGAGATATGGATGGATGACATATATCTACTGGCTACATCTTCCATTCAATTTCTTGTATACTTCTAATTTTCTTAAAATTCTCCAACTTGCTTGTGCTTGGACCAAGAACTTCAACCCATCTTCAAGCCATCAGGACAAAATCAGTTTTAATTTCCACATTAGAAGCCATTCTTGAGGATGATTCCTATTTATTTCACCTATTTATTTCATCATAAGCACATTTTTCCACTATGATTTTCGTGGTGCGGTGGCGATACACCCAGGTCTCCCAGATCGCCCCTTCACGGAACGTCTCTCCTCCGGCTGAACCCATTCCATGAGGTTGGGCAAATAGCAGGCAGCTGCGCGTGTGTCGAAGTTGAACTCCGCCGCGTGGATCAGAAAGCCCTCGTCAAGACCTACAGGTTTCCGAACCGCCCAACATACCCGACATGGGAAACTAACATAGCTATTCAAAATGGACAATTTCTCGTTGATTTACATAGTTATGTTAGTTTGAGAATCCCAATATTCATGTGCCGTGATCAATTCCGTTTTCACCTTTGCGGATACTGCAGATACTGCTTGGACATGAAACTGCACAGCATCATCAGCCAACTGTGCATGATATATATATATATATATATGTGTGTAAACATATGTATATATATATATTATACATATATATGGTTTTTGGTCAGTTTGGTCATCTCATCAATAGTAGGGCACCCTATACAATATTTGGATGTATTTGGAATATATAATGGACCACTTGTAGGGGTGTAATCCGTATATGATGTATATGGCTTAGATTAACAACCCGCAACTAGCCGTTTGACCGGTTGACTTGGAAAATCGGCCGCTCTTAGTCTTCAACCTCCCTATTAGGGTCTATGCTAGTTGGGCGATGGTATCGGTTTAGCCCCACTTATTTTTTTTTGGTCTCAGCTGGTTGAAACTGGACAATCCACGAAATAATGCTATCTGAATTTGGGTCCCCAGTTAATAGGGTAGCATAGCCCCCTGCAATTATCAATCAATACCAGGATTCTTGAAACTACTTAAGTTGCTTGGACCGGGCTTGGAGAAAATCCATAGCTTTTTTTTGTTAATCATGTTTTGCCAATGAACTTCCGTGGAAAAAAAAGGTTCTAGTCACTGTTGTTTTGTTGGACCATCTCGGAGCCTTGGGCAGTTTGCAGAGCGAATCTTGGGCAAATTGGGGTACCCTCTGGTTATTTAACATAGCCATGGAAAATGACCCATTTAGGGATTATTTTCCCACTAAAACCTCCATTTATTTAAGGGATTTTCCATGGCTATGTTAAATAACCAGATGGTAATTCTTGCTTGGATCAATGGCCAATGTGAATCAACCAGCCATGGAAACAGAGTGGGCATTTCCAAAATCCTGTTGGTCATAGTTCGTCTCCTTGATAGTGATCATTTCGATGCCGAAAAGTCATGGATCACTCAGTTCATCGCAGGCTGCTACCCATCTTCGGCATCTTGGTGTGGTGTTTGTTGTTAGATCCAACAATCGCAACATGCTGCAACCTGGCTGCTCATGGCATCAATGGTGAGCTTGATGTCTTCCAGCCCTGCCAGCTTAATCTGGCTGATCGACACCGAGTCGTCGATGGCACCTGGGCAAATATACCTCCTTTCACGGTGAGTTGGAAATCCTATCAAACATGGGGTGTGGTTAAGCCCGAAAACTGGCACTTGCCCTGAGAACATGTTGATTCGTTGATTAATATTGGGGTTTTGGACTCCAGCTACTTTAAGGTCGTAAAGAACATGCCGAAACCTGTGCCGTCTGGGCACCCCCTTGCATTCCAGGATGAAAAACGTAGCACCGGAAAGAACGAGTTATTATTTCATGACCGGCTAAATTTACCCCCCGGTCATGGCAAGAGATGGATAGTTCAAACAACTCAAGGCGTGACTTCGCGATCAATTTCCCGATCTTTGTACAGCTTCGGCCAAACTTTCGAGGAATATTAGCGTTTAAAAAACGCAATCGAACTGGGAAATAATGGCTAATGATATATAATTACTATGTAATACATGTCATCCCTAGCTGGAAAATCCGCAACGTTGAAACCACCAACTCACTTCGCCTGCATACCTTGTCCTCAATAACCACAGAATTCTGAAGTTCTATCAGCACTTGAGCCAGATGGTCACTTGAGCCATCTCATCTAGGTAAATTATCATATTTCACCTGACATAAGGCCACTGATCTTCTCTTTGGCCAGCCCCCTTCCGCAAGCAAAGCCTGACATAAGGCCATTTGGGGATAATTACCCCTTACCAACAATTATTCCAGTGAGGTCGCAGTGAGGTCGTTATAATACTTTACCCAGATCCATTGCTTTTTCCCCAAGGCTTCTCAAAACCCAGGTGCTCTCAGATACCCGCGACTTGCTCTGCGACCCGGGGCATTTGCCCAAGAGAAACCTCCCATCCGATCCGCACACTTCCGGCACTTCCCCACAATGATGCCGAAATAGTGTTTCCCGGGATGGTATATATATAATATAGATAATGTAGATAATAGTGTATATAATATACATCATGCATAAAGTATATATAATATAGATAATATAGATGATGTGTTCCTGATATTTTCCGGAACACATAATTTTTCTATCTTTTTGCGGGGTGCCAAAAAAAACAGAAAAATCCTTGAGAAATTTAGAGCTGCAACTATCTGCAGGTGTCACATATAACATGATGAAAGAAACTACGTACATCTATCTGTATATATATATACACACCCACACATACACACACTACACATAGAGTGGAACTCAACTATATGGAGGTTTCCTAAAATGGTGGTATCCCAAATCATCCAAAATTGCCCGGCCCCACCTCATGTCATCGGCCCGAGCCATTTCCTTGGTCTGGGTCGTGATCTGAGTCGCTCCCAGCAAATGCTGAACCGGCACACTTCCGTCCTGAGCTCTGACACAATAGGGCGATATATGGCAGGTTTTTAGATGATTCACCTCTACAAAAAATGATGGTGTCATGGGTTTTCAATGGGAATTCCCCGAACTAAATGGAGGTTTTCGTGGGACAGAGATTGAACACATTTTCCAGCCAGCTATGTTTGACAGACTAGCACTAAAGTCACCCGAACTCGTTTGAGTGCCAAGTTCGCGGAAAAATGTGTTCATTTAGATGCACTTGGTATAATTCATGGGGTTCCGATGGGGGTTGAAATGTGGGATGGTGAGTGTTTTGTTGGTATAACCCCGGCCATCCACCACCACGCCGCCGTACTTGGATCTTTCCACTTAGTGGTTAGTAACTGGGGTTCTGCGCCGTTTAGACGTAGATTGTAAACCCGGCTGTGCTAACCTGGTCCTAAGTGAGACGATTGGTCTTCATAAATCTTCATAATGGAGCTCTGTGGGGATATGTGGAAATCTACTATTACATATTGATCTATATATTCTTTATATAATGTTAATATTTGTTTTTACTAACCTTTAAAACACGGGGTCCAACAATAAAATCATCGTTGTGGGTTTCGATGGAAGGTGAAGTCAGGTGCAGGTTTTGGGGTTCGCCATGTCCGGTTTCCATTTGATGGTAGGTTTACCATGCTTGTTTCTTTTTCAAGCTTTTCCCCTGAACCATTCCATTGATAAACTCTTCTGCAAACTGACATAGATGTGGAAAACCCACCAGTTGTGGATCATTTTCCTAAAACCATGAAAAACCATGGATTTTCCACATCGTTTTGAATGTTTCTTCCAGGTTAATGTTGAGAAACCGCAGGCTTCACATGGCTGAAGCCATGGCTTAAGTCATCCGAGGATTCACGACAAGAATCGGGGTCCGAGTCCAGACTGGACGCTTTTTCGCTGTGAATTTTGACCTTGGCACAACTTGCAATGATATAATTATATATATATATATATTATCAACATTGAATAGATATATTATCTATATTATCAACATTGATATATCAACATCTATAGATATATGAATATGATATTCAAATATATGATGATATAAATTATCAACTAGACTATACCAATGATAAATTATGTGTTGCATATATGCATGTATATATGAATGTATGTACATACATGATCATACATGCACATAGCACACACACATTATATATGTATAACATAGTCCGTAGTTCGGGACCACTACTAATTAGGTCGTTGGGGATGTTTCAAGGTTGCAGCCGCCAGAAAACTCGGCTGGATCCATGTTCAACCTCAAACCTAGGACCTAGGATTTTAATGGATTTTTATTTCCACTCTGTGATTTGTTTATCTTAAGAATACCCTTTTAGAATCCCCTTGTGACATGCTATGTTCCCCACCATGGATCCCGAAAAAACGTCATTGGGGATCACAGTCCCAACCCTATAAGACCACCAACAAGCAATGTTTTTCGACTATAGATCCTCTTCCATAACCAAACTGACCAAACAAATCTTGGATACAGTATCCATCAGTATCCCATCATCTTGTCTAAAGCAGGATCGTATATTCATGTTCTATGCATAATTTCCTTCATGTGTAGCGAACGAAAGAACACCAAGTCTCTGTTTAGCTCCCAACTCTTCTCAATTTACTCAAAAAACCAACCATGCCATGGCTTGATCGTGGTGAATCCTCCCTGCTGCCAGCGGGCATGATATAATCTCACCTCACAAGAGCTGTCGACGAGATGCACCGACAAGGACCCCGCCGGTGACTCGTGGATCGATGAAGTCTGTACCACATCCACGAAACGCTGGCGATCTGCAGGACTGATGAAGTCCAAAAAGGACCGGCCCTCAACCTGCGATTTCACCGCAGGCGTTTGGGCCTTCGAAACTTTCCAAACCAAACCGCTGGATGCTAACGGGCACCATTTGGCTGGAAGAAATGGAACATTCTCTGGAGCAAAATGTGGTTTTACCATGGATTTTACCATGGAAAATGGAGGACAAGGGAGAGAATCTCCTCCAAACTTTTCCCAATCCCGGGTGACCCAAAAATGATCAGCCTCCAACCACAACAACACCCCAAAGATCAGGGGGCTTACTTCATGTTACCTCCAGGTCGAGTTTCAACATCTGTCAACTGGATCTTGGCCCTCAACCTCTCCAAGCTTATCAGTGGGACTTTTGTCAGAGAAATGTTCAAATGTTATCCTCAAAAATCATCCAGACATCTCAAATTGATCGATGCAGATCTGCTAAGCTGAACTGTCAGCAAGATGGCCCACCCAGACTTCGGAAGATGTTTTGGTTACGCCCGAATTGTGCCACACATTGTGCCACACATTGTGCCACACCTTCACCAAAATCCACTCTGGGCAAAAGCAATTTATATTCAGTTGCATCCTTGTTGCTGGTGATATGTTTTAATTGTTCGATGATTACACCAGCGAATTCTGGAGAAACAACATTACACATGGATATACACATTGTCTGTTACAAGTCCCTCTACCTCGCATCATAATCAATATCAAATGGCCTCTTTGATTCCCCCTTGCATGTATACACGCATACATGTACCTGTACCATCCCAGTAACATAAACCTGCAAAATAGGGAGGTGGAAGACTAGTTTCATCAAAACAAGTGCTGATTGTGCCTATGTTGCTTCAGGAATCATCCCCGCTGGTCATATATGAATGGGAAGCCATGGGAAGATCCCCATTCAAAGCTCCACTCAAATGATGCTTCGTTCTTAATACCCCCCTTTTTGTTAACAACCCGCCAGTCACTCAACTCTCAACTCAATGGGCCGATAACTTGGGGGCATGGTAGTCATTGACAATGAACATATAAAGTTTGTTCTATATATATATATATATGTGTGGGTATAGTCCAGTCAAGAGATTAAAGCAATGTTTCAGAACTTGTCATCGAATTCACAGAACATATAGAAGTCGTCCCCGTTTCCAAGAAATTGTCCACGTTTCACGGAAGTTGTCCATGTTTCATAGGAGTTGTCACCATTTCACACGAGTCGTCATCGTTTCGCAAATCCCCTAATAGCGTTCGTGTTCAACTGCTGTGGAATGGATGGCTCTCGCTGGAAGCCCTTGACGATACGATCCATAATTCCAAATATATATATATCCCATCAGCAATCATCTCGTGATATCCCGTTTTTATCCGTTTTTTGGATATCCCGTTTTTATCCGTTTTTTTGGACTTCTTGATCCTAAAAAAGATCTTGGACAAAAGAATCCCTATGGAAAAATCCCAACGAAAACCAGCACTTTCTGCACCTCCAAAGCCTCAGCTCCCAAGATCTCCAGGAAGGCCCTTTCCGGCTGGGTGATTTCCAAGTTTTCGGTCAGCTGCAGCGAGGCGTCGCAGGTGACTTTCAGCAGCTTCCGCGCCGCGGCCAAGTTGGCTTCGGCCTCCCTGGTCTTCGCCTCCATCCTTATTAGCCGCAAGGGAGCGATGCGCGTTGGGTTGGATTTCGGAAAACACATGAATATGTAAATGTGATTAAATGTGTATGTGGTTGTTGTGGTTTTGTGGTTGTGTGGTTGTGATAGCCGTGTTACAACGTCTATAATTACCTCCGTGTGACACTGTGCTCCCGTCCGCTGGGCAGAAAAGAAAAGAGATCCAACTGGCCAGCCCGCAGCCCCGGTGCGACAGGCATCTTCACGGTTGCCATGACCTTTTCACGCAAACTGGCGTCCAAATAGCAGCTGGAGATAGCAATGAAAATCAGGATGTGACCTTCCTTCGTGGTTCGTTGATTTTTGAACCCTTGCCGAGTTGCTGGAACTTTGGCTCTGTCTATGGGTATCCAAACCCCCAAAAACATCATAAAGCAAAAATCCGAGATCTATATGGCTTCCCTATGGTGGTTAAATGTGGTTAACATGGTTAACTAACATGTTTATATAACTACTCTATCCATTCCTTGCCAGCGTCATTGGTGCAATTCAGCAGGAAGCTGGTCCAAGCGAAAGGCACAGGGCTCCCAGGGCTCCCAGGGCTCCCAAGTTGCAGGGCCATCTGAATGGGCGACAGCAGCAGGTTGATTTTCAACGCTTGAGAGGGATCCAAAAACCTGGCGGAGGGATCAACCGTGCCAAGGTTCGGGACCCGGCAAAGTATCAGCTGCAAAATATAGACTATGAGCAAACATCTATCTATCTATCTATCTATCTACCTATCTACCTATCTACCTATCTATCTACCTACCTATCTACCTATCTACCTATCTACCTATCTACCTATCTACCTATCTACCTATCTACCTATCTACCTATCTACCTATCTACCTATCTACCTATCTACCTATCTA
>Ga0126342_10007361_pt1 | contig 19636 bp, 11 predicted proteins | sample Cyp1metagenome_FD_92528 | JGI IMG/M metagenome (GOLD analysis project Ga0126342, IMG submission 92528) | Coral microbial communities from Lord Howe Island, Old Settlement Bay, Australia - Cyphastrea 1 metagenome | ecosystem: Host-associated > Invertebrates > Cnidaria > Coral ... | reverse complement strand
CAGTGGCGGGTCTTTGAAGCTGATTTAACCATTTCTATAAAGGGAAATTAGGCAAAACTGGCCGCCTCTTGCTTTGGAAATGTGCATGGGGAAGTTGCATGACTGACCCATGGACAAGTCTACCATCATGGACGTCCCTGACAAGCACAACGGGCGACAGCAGGGAGACGGTTTGACATGGAGATGCACCAGAAGGAGATTCTTTCGCACGTCCCAGCGCCCAGGGGGGGACCACAGGGAACAAATAAGGACAAACCAAAAGGAGAGCCGTTAACAGGAGATTTGTTAAATGCAATCAAGACTATTCTCACAAATTGGGACTCGTCAATGTCTATGTTAGTCGGCCCCCTGCAGTTTGCAGGTCTGAGATTGGGGCCGGGTCGAAGTTGTGATTTTTGAAGCTGTTTTGACACTTCTATAAAGTGAAATTAGGCAAAACTGGCCGCCTCTTGCTTTGGAAATGTGCATGGGGAAGTTGCATGACTGACCCATGGACAAGTCCACTATCATGAACATCCCTGACAAGCACAACGAGCGACAGCAGGGAGACGGTTTGACATGGGGATCCGCCAAAAGTTCAACATCGATGAAGTAACATGGACGCCGTAAGAAACCAAAAATCTTTTTAGGAATGTCCATGTTAGCTGAATACGGTTTTAAAAAAACCTGCTTGAGCGTCCATGTTAGTGGACCTGTAACATGTGTCAAACTAACATGGACGCTTGCAAAACTGGCAAAAGTAAGGAAAACAACTAACATAGTACGTGCGTACATTTTCTCAATTTTCAGCGTCCTCGTCAGGGTACCGGAGGGTAATCCATGTTGGAAGCGAGCATGATACAAACCAATCCAGATCATTGTTTTTTTCGTGTTTGACAAATGGCAAGTTACACACTCAAACTGATCACACTGTCACGAAACTTGAAACAAGTTGCCCAATCGTAGAAGGTGGCCCCAGTCATAAATTGTTGTATAAAACTATATATATATATATATTCCCCATAAACATTAGATATCCAAGTTATTCGCGACTCTTTACAACTCATTGATGATACCAATCATACCAACTTTGTGATCCTAAATCTCAGCGGGCTATCTCCATTACTGTGACAGAATCCTACTGTGAATTCTCACAATGACCTAGGCATGGCACTTGCCTCGAACTATCTGAACAGATCCGATTTCACTCCAAGAATCTCAAATGTTGACTTGAGATGTCAAAGAACAGCCAGCATTATTTGGATTTGTTTAGCTTACGTAATGCTACATATATCGTACCAAATAATGGACAAGTTCCATGTGTATATATATATATATATGGATAAATATAAGGTATGATAATCCTGCATTATCATGGGCATACATTCCATGGGAACAAACAATTCAGCTCCCAGTGCCAGGACGGCTCTTTGGATGGACTGTCAGGATCGCGCGCGCGTTTTCAGAAGTGTTGTCTTAGGGAAGTGGAGACGGGCATGTTATACATATGATACAGACTTTTGATGCATTACGACATATTAAGACTACTGTAGATGTATATTCTATATTGCAACACAACAATGTACATATATATATATATATTATATTATATTATATTATTATGTGTATATATATATATACATATACTAATAATAATATATTAAAATATATATATATATATTTATATATATACTCGTGTGTTCCCAATAATTATCACGTTCTATACACGTGTACAGTGGCTATGTTTGTTAGTGAGGTCCTTTTAGCACTGCAGTATGCAGTTTGCTTGAGTTTTTATCCATGATCTTTCTCTTCCATATTACGCCCGCATTTTGATTTGTTGATGGTTAAACGTCCTGCTGGATTTGTTGTTTTGTTTGGTACAATAATCATTACCTTTTGGCTAGGTTTGGAATTCTTGGACCGTTTGACGAAAAGGGATTATCATGTCTTAGGTGACTGCAGTTGTTGTTTCGCAGACGGCAGGCATTACATGCAAACCATTCCAGACTACAAGGAGCGGCGGTACAGCGGATGAAACAGTGAATTTAGTGGTTATGGATTCAAAATCATTCAAAATCGGTCATTGTTAGTTCATAGGGTCGTAATGTTTGTATTTAAATGGGATAGTATAATAACCCCGGGCATTTCATTTTAGCTTGGCTTGCACCTTAACACTGTCCAATGCATTACCGGCCCAGAAAAACGATAACGAGCTTGTACATGTTCATGAGGCGTGAAGATGGCAACCTGCACAGGCCTCCAAAACGATAGCTAAACGATAACAACAACGACAACAAAATATGAAAAAAACGCGAGCGTCTGGGCGGATACACACCTAACCAGTTTGAGCATATCAGCTTTTGAAGACCAGTATCTTTGATACACAGCGACGGAACATGAAAGGACATGCAAGCAAAATGAAAGGAAATGAATGCAAAACGAAAGGAAATTAATGCAAAATGAAACCAAGGATGACCAAGGATGCTTTCACACCCACAGAAGCTGGAAAAATCACACTTCTTGTCTACAGGGGGCTCACCGCCTAAAAGGATACCGGGTTTTTATACAACCCCAAATGTATTCAACGGTTAAGAAGTCGAAACAGTTTGGGCAGACCACATCGCCTCACCACAGTTCTATCAAACCAATTTATCAAGTCAACTGGGTCCAAACAATGGGATTTGACTGTTGCTCCAGTTAGATCCATATTTGTTTGCATTCACACATTCATTTCTTTAGTCGATCATGTTCAGCCTTCGTCACATGCGAGTTCGTTTGAACATGTTGGAACTTGACACAAGTGATGTAAGATGGGAATGAAAGTGACATTCTTTTTTTTTCTGGTATGTTCTGGTTGTTGGCTCTGTGATAGTGCTTACTCTCAAGTCATTTACGATCTACCTTCCAGCAAACGTTTTCACAAGGTGTGGAACCTCCTGATTTCCATGGGAAAATGATCGGCAAATTAGAATGAAAATGGTTGATTTTCATGGATGCCATTCATGCCCGTTCCAAACCAGCAAAAAACATTGGGTATAGGCCATTGAGCAATATCCGGACGGTAACATCCACTAAATGTGTTGCTTCTACACAGCAGTTTCCCGCATATATACAGTATATATATATACAGTATATATATACACTATTATATACATATAATTATATAGATATATATGCTCCATGTATGGTATTTCTCTACATTGATCCCAACAAGAATCCATTCATGCATTTATGTATACAAATAGATGTATCATGCCGGGAGTGTGTTGAATATGTTTGGTTGTTTCTGTTTGAGATTGGCGATGTCCGTTGTGTTTTTTGTTGGTAGTACGTACCCCGATGATTGTGTTGGTGATCTAGCCCGCTTGTTCATGAGTCTCTCTGAAACTGTGTGCCCCACTACAGTTACTCGTTAATAAATATGTTACCCCCGTATTTAGACGAAACAATCTAATAATGTTAGGTGTAAATCCACCATTTCCAGACCTACCAAATCGTACCAAACCCATATTATTGTTGCTTGTATACACGGTATCCCGTGAAATATCCCAATTCTATCCACATGTTATCCCATAATATATCCCCATTGTGGTTGGTTTTTTAGTGACATGATTGTTGTTTCCCATTTACAATTATTTAATTCCTCGCAACGTTCAGTTGACAAAAATCCCAAACTGTTCATTCTCCCATTTCTCCATTTTATGTTTTCCCTACCCTCTGGTAATTTATTACATAGCTATTGAAAATGGCACATTTATTTAATTATATACATATATATAGAGAAAATTTGCCCATTAATAGCATGGTGATTTTCCAGTTCGCTTTTTGTAGGTTTACCAGAGGGTATACCCACCATATCCCCATGGTTTTTCCAGATTTTCCTCAGACCGCCTTGGAGAAGATGAGTCGAAGCCACTGGGCGGCGCCGCAGTACTTCATCATGGCAGGAGCAGGTGGGCCGTGGGAAGCGTGGTGTCAGATGAGCTGGGTCAAGGGTCAAGTCATTGGAGTAGCCCAAGTCATATGGTTTTTCTATCTGGTTGGTGGTGACTGGAACAATAATAGTGATTTCCCAATATAGTGGTTAATAGTGGTTAATAGTGGTTAATAGTGGTTAATAGTGGTTAATAGTGGTTAATGAAATATCTGGTTGGTGGTTTGGAACATGGCTTTCATGAATTTCCATATATCGGGAATGTCATCATCCCAACTGACGAACTCATATTTTTCAGAGGGGTTGAAACCACCAACCATATATATATAATATGATATATAGTTATCCCAAATAGATGGAAAAGTAAATCACCATCAAATTGGTAGGGATTGACTTTTCCATCTATCTGGGGAAGACTATATATATATTACTATATTATGATAATATTATTAGGATATACCCCTTGGTAAACAGACAAACAACTATGGAAAATCAACATGCTATTAATGGGTAAATCAACGAACTAAATAGCCATTTTCAATAGCTATGTTAGTTTACCAGAGGGTACCCAAAACATTGGATGGATCATACTAGTCTAAAATCTGTGGTCCCCTAGCTCTTCAATTTTGACCCATACCCAAATGGTGGTTGAAGCATTGATGGTTGTCCATATTTATAGATGAATACCCTCTGATAAATTAACATAGACCCTGACAATAAGCCATCCTTAGTGGAAACTACTCTTCCAACCCTATCTACCAGGGTCTATGTTAATTTTCTGGAGGGATACTGGAGGGTAAGTGATAAGGCTGATAAGGACTGAATAGATGATAATACAATTCATGAAACATAGGTTTTGATATGTTTTGATATATATATATATATGTATAGTAGATACATCCCAAAACATCCGGTTGTTGAATGCTAGATATGATTGTTTGCTGCCGGAGGCCCCTTCGAGGGCGCTGTGATTGCACAAGATAGGGGAACTGGAAAGTCCTTGGCGGACACTCCAGAGATTCAACACATTAGCCGCTTGGTGTTTTGCTGTTTTTCTATGAGGATATACATGGCTTATTAGTGGAATAAATGAATGTATATATATATATACACATTATATTATTGCTATTGATGAGGATATTCGTGTGATATGATATTGCTGTTGATCGTGATGATGATTATTACTATTGGTATTGTTATTGTCATTATTATTGTACTATTGTTTTGTAGTTTTATGACTGTTGCTGTTGTTACCATTGTGGTGTATTGTCACTATGAGTATTATTAGAACTATAACTATGTATGTACATGTAGAGATATTAGCAGCAACATGATATTTGGGTGTGTCTGAAAATATCTGGAACATCACCATTTTTACAGTAACAGGTAAATCAACGAAGTAAATGGGCCATGGCTTCCATAGCTATCTAACAAACTACCATGAGGATTGAATCCGACTGGCTACGCCGTGAAGGGTTGGGACGACTCGCCATTAAGATGAGTGTTTCGCCAACCGAAAAAACATGGGTTCGCACTGTCAAAGATAGATGTAAGCACACTGGTGATGGATAATTCATACTTCAAAACTTGGCAACGACTTGATAGTCGAATGTGGAGGGAGACCAGCTGGACATATTTTTTTTGGGGGTATCTAAGATTGCTCATGCTGTGCAGAGCAATATATACGGATCATCACAACTTGCGGTTTGATCAGCGAGATAACAAAAGCATCAACTTGACGCAAAACGTAAGAACGGGGAACTTAACCAGCAAACACTGGACTTAGCCAAGAACATGACCAATATATATATATATAAGATATATATATATAATTAGATCGGGAGATTGGCGACCCCAAAGGTACCACCAAGAAACAAGACCGGATGTTTCCGGTTTTTTAAGCACCGGGGGGGAGAACAACTTTAGTAATGTTGGTAAAGCAATACTAAACCATCCCCAAAATTACGATAAATGAGTGAGTCTAAACCGTCATCATAATATGGGTGGTTTATTATTGCTTTTCTGACATTGCAGGATTTATCAACTTACCAGTTTTGTGTTTTTGTTGGGGGCGGGGGGGGGTACTCCAAGCTTTGATTTCCTCGATGTGTCACAACATCTCTCATAGCAGACATGAATACAATCTGCATCGATATGATTATGCATCGATGTTTTTTTCAAGTTGATTTGTTACCTCATTGATTCAAACATAATCTATTGATGTTGCTGAACCCCCACCTACTGTCTGTTACATCCCCACAGTGGCCCAAGGTAAAGAGGCCGGCGTTTGGAACATCGTGCCACTTGGACCTGGAAAAGTTGGTGGATGATTTGTCAGGTAACAAACACAGTGTCCAGCTTTGCATGTTGGCCAAAGGGTATGATTATTCACTTAACAAAGATCCAGAAAATCTGAGTGATACTTGGACATTTGGGCAGGATTCTAGGCCCGCAAATCGTCAGGTGATTTACTGCATGGGTTCAAACAAAAAGGAGTTGCGTTCCGGAATTGGATTAGAGGAACATGATCAGAAAGCTGGACACCTTTGCAACATATAGTTCAGTAAACTTGCCTGGTCCTGGAATTTTGAACATTGGCATGAATCCGGCAGAACATGTTTAAAGGACTCTGCAGACAGAGACATGCCTGACCTATACAAATTGTAGACACCCATCAGAAGTCAGGCTGGGTGTAATCCTCCAAACCTCGTATAGAAGGAAGAAGGCAGAATAAGAGGTGACACATAAATATTGAGTGAGTCGCAGACGCTGCCATTTCTGTGTAAAGTCGAAGTGGGCAACAGGACATATACAGTCATATACACTATTACAATGTTATATAATCCCGTGTTTGGTCTAAGTTGTCAAAGCGGCTTCCCAATCACAATCTGTTTGGTCGGACGTCTATACGGCCCTTTTCAACCTCTGGTCCTGCTGATGAATATCGTTCTGCAGTGTTGATCTGTGCAGTTTGTGCATGGTTCTACCAGCATGTCCTATTTCAATTTGTGTGTAAGAACAGAGCTTTCAGACATATTTGCATGATGACTGCCGCCATTTGGTTTATCCCTTGTTTATAGGCTGCAAACCAGTGACGTCTGTCATCTGTCACCAGATGTCATCAGCCTAGGCAAACCAACGACGATTCCAACAAGAAAGCGGATGACCCCAGAAGACCTTTGGCGCAGGTGCGGATCGAGTCTGAGCGATTTTGTTTGGATCAGTTTTTACAACCCATGTATGAGAATCATTATGGAACTTACTGTAATATTCTTGTTGGCCTGATTGTCTTAGAGTCTACATAATATCCCATATTTATTCATATGTTAGTGGTTCATAAAGCCATTGTTTGTCGTCTTACCATCAAAAAGATCGGCTTATTGCAGGCCAAACTTAGATAGCAAAATTTGAGCATCGGTCAAGTATGAGGCAATGTCGTGAGTTCTATTCTTTTACAGGCATCCGGAAAACTTCATGTATTGGCTGAATTTCAAGGCACCAACGCAAATAGGACCCCTTAGTGAGTCACAGTCGCTTCGAATACAGTTCCCATCCTTCTGGGGTCATTGCAAGGTGGTAAGCCATAGTTGGCTACGGTTTATAACTAGATTAACTAGGGTGTTCTGGTAGGTATATATATATATAGATAATGGATATTAATGAAGTTTAACAGCCAACTTAAAACATATTAGCATGAATCTTATAACTGGCTGGCTTCGAGACTTGGGAGTGGGAAGTGGGTTGGGTTTTGTCAGGATCATGGAAGAATGGATGGAGACGGGAGACTTCTAACCCACTGAAAGCTTAAGCCTCCTGCAGTGGGAGTTGCGCAGCATGGTTCTGAAACCACAGACTATGAGGGACCACTATGGATGTAACTTGATATAACTTGATATATATATAATATTATTTAATTTCATAATAATTATATATATATAACTATAATTTTGCAGTACAGATCAACAGTTCTCCGAGTTCTGAGAAACCAGTGGATTGTTTGGAAAATGATCAGGTCGGTGCCAGGCTCCATGTGAATCCGCACTAAGTGACATTATTGGAATTGGAATGATGCGACTAGTGGGCTATCCCCAAATCACCTCTAATATCCGATAGACTATCACCTTAACTATCACCTTAATATCATCTTAATTTCATCTTAATTCGGGCTATAATATCTTAATATCCTTAACTATCACCAGGTGGAAACACGCCAGTTTCGCAAAAAACTTCCAGACACTTCGCTACCCGTCCCAGATGATGCTTCGTCGACAGCACCAGGAGGATGTGGCTCGGCAAGCACAAATCCCCTGGGGATGTGGGTTTTTCAATGGGTATCTTGGAATATCTTGGGTATCTTCCGTATATGGTTTCGAAATCTCAGGTTGATATGATTTGGATTGGTTTGATATGTATAATATATATATATATATATTTATGTATATATTTAGGGATGATATGTCCCTGTTATCCATTCGGGAGAATCAATAATCATGAACTGGGAATAGCTCCAGTAACCAACCATGGATTAAGATCAGAAACTGGGCTCTAGGTGGAGATCCTTTTTGATCTTATAGTATGCAGTTGGATGGGCGAAACTACATGAACTTATATACATATATATATATATATACACATTTTTAAGTGCTTACAGCTGGAGGTGATGTTTGTGACAACATCAGGCATCATAAACTATCTTAAGCTTGAAGAAAAAAATATGAGATGATTTGTTGGTGGATTTTTTTGGAACCAACGATTTGATTTGACCACCTCTTGGGACTCCTGACTAGTTCCGGTCACCTCTAGTCATGAGGTTGATGGCAATGGAAATCAACGATAAATGAGGGATTTTGAGGAATTTAAGGGACTTTTAAGGAATTTTATGGAATTTTAGGGAGTTTAGTGAATTTTAGGGAATTTCACGGAATTTTAGGTAATTTTAAGGTTTAGGGAAATTTTGGGAATTTTAGTGAATTTTAAGAAATTTTAGGGAATTTAACGGAATTTTAGGTATTTCAAGGTTTAGGGAAATGGGAAAATTAGGGAAATTTAGGGAAATTTACGGAATTTTAGGGAATTTTAGAGCAATATCTATCTAGCAGTATCATAGCCTAAAGAATAGAAATTCCAGAAAATCAAGGGGATTATTTGACTATCTTAAATGCTGGTAAGTAACTACTGTATCTATCTATCTCTCTATCTATCTATCTATCCATCCATCCATCCATCCATCCATCCATCTATCTATCTATCTATCTGTCTATCTATCTATCTATCTATCTATCTATATGGCTAATCCTGGTGGTTTTGAAAACCTGCCAGGTTTATGAACAAGCGGTTGTAACCACTGTTTTGCAAAGGGGTGAACTGAATGCAGGTTGCCAACCAGTTACGATCCATTGATGCTCCAATTCCAGGGTTTCCTCTGAGTACCGTAAGTGGCTTCACCTAGGGTTTGGTAATTATGACTTTTGCTCGTTGCTATACCCTCTGGTTATTTAACATAGCCATGGAAAATGGCCCATTTATAGATGGTTTACCTATTAAAAATGGTGATTTTCCATGGCTATGTTAAATAACCAGATGGTAAACTGAATAATGATTGATCAGCCACAAATCGCAAAGTTGTTGGTAAATTATCCTTTTTTCATGGTAAGAAGAGAATGGAATGACTTTCCAGTTTCAAGCCGTGAAATGATTTTGTGGTCCCTTGGAATGGACTAGATACATGGTTTATACATGTTTATACTGGCTATCCTTTTGTATTGTAGTGTTGATGGCTGATTAAACATGACGTCCCCCAAGATCTACAAAAAGTCTCTCAACATATATATTATATATTCTTTATATATCATATATACACATACATACATACATACATACATACATATATATATATATATGTATATAATTATATATGAATATGTGTGTCTATGTGTTTATACACATACATATATATGTATATGATTATATGTACATAGTATACATCCCTTAAATCTTTTCTTTCCGGTTCACCCAGCATCACGTTGGAAATAGGTCAGTACCAGCTTCATGTGGCGCGACATTGTATCGCCGGAGCTCCGTAACGACATGACGGTCTTCACCTGGGTGGGTGTGCCGATGCTCGCTGTCACTGGAGAGGATGGTCCATTGTTTTCGTGGCCATTTATATTGGATGAAGTTCCCACATGTAGATCTTTTTTTTTCCAAATGTATTATAACAAATAATGATGTTGTGATATTGAGACATTAAATAATGTGTTCAACATGATATATCAATGTATATGATACAAATATGTATTGATATATTTAAGATGTTTTGGTTACTTGGATCTGGGATAATCTGGGTAAATTGTAGCGACGGCAGAGGCCGACCAATGATGATTTGTAGCGGGGCACCCTTCGATGTATTTGTTTGATTCCAAGTGGGAAGACGCCGGAGATGGGACAGTTCAAACTTCAAGACCTCTTGCTGCAACTCCCATTATGATCATCCGATTCCTGGAAATTTGTTGTGGTGGCTATGGCAATGGATATCGGGTATCTAGTTATGGGTCAGTTGATTTTGTTTTTTATTGAAAACAACACTGTTGAAACCATCTTGGGCAGTTTCAACGTAATCATTATCACTTTTCACATTTTGAGGGACATCCAATGACTAGACCCACAGCATGGCATCCGTGCAGCAGCGAGGAAGACGCACTACTGGTTCACGGCGCTACGAAACGAGCCGCTCGGACATCGAACCGGTAACTTTCGAAGCTGTGTTGATTAATATTTTTTTTGGGTATGTTTAGATATTTTTTTTGTTAACTGCAACTGTGTTAAAATATGTTGAAATTGTGTTATTTTTCTGACCTCACCTGGGTACGAGTGAAAATTGGCGATCACATGGGCGATCCCAAGAATTAGATATAATTAGATGGTTACTGTTAACTATGGAGCAAAATCTGGTCTTCCTGGGTCTTAATTTTTGATCCATACCTGGCAACCGAAGATTTCTCGTACAGATGATTCATTCCCAGAGGGTGAAGGAGTTGTGTCAAGAGTCGGCTTGTGTTTTTTTGCTTGTTCAACATTGCTGGCTGGGCATTTCGGATAATTTCATAATTAGAATGGTGATGCTGATGATCTATAAATGATGTATTTTTTTGGGGGGAACCCAAGTTCCGCTCTTTTTTGCTTGTATCATGTTGTATCCACATACAACCGCCCTCTAGTTGTTCAACCTGCCTGGAATGACGATTTTGGAGTCCGAGGTGAAGAGGGTTGTCGTTTGGAGGATCATCCCACTTAGTAAGAGGTTAGTAACCCTAGTCACTTTAGGAAAGCCCCTAAATGGGGTTATCCTATACATATTTCAGTGTCTTGTTGGTGCCAGGAAACTCATAACATCTCATAACTATGGAACATCACCACCTTTTATAGGTAAATCAAGGAACTCAATGAATAATGGGCAATGTTCATCCATTTTACCGGAGGGTTTGGTAAATGGGTTTTTCATTTCACCCCTGGCTGTCAGGTCCATTCCAACAGCATCTTGGCAGTGACACATCCCATTTTGGGATCCGCAAGAAAGTGCCCAGGTGACCACCCCACACAACTGGTGCTGGTAAACATACAAAATTATGGAAAATCACCATGCTATTAATGGGAAAACTCACTATTTCTATGGCCATGTTCAATAGCTATGTTAAATTACCAGAGGGTAACAAAATCATGAATGAATACTGTACCCTCTGGTGCTCAAGCTGATTTAAGATGATTTAACCATCAAAACTCTTAGTACAACCGGGATTTTTCACCAAATATTGATGGGAATAATCAGCAGTTCAAACGTGGCAAATCCCATCGGCTATTTACATGCAAATATTAATATATATATATGTATATATATTACACATACATGAGAGCTTTAGTGCAAGCCGCATTTGATTACCGAATGGCATCCCCAATAGGAGTGTATCCAATACCTTGGGGACCATCGGATGATCATGGAAACATGTCATCTCACAACAGGAATGAACATGTTCAAACTTCAAACATATTTGTTATGCAGTTATGCAGGCTTTGGTATCCTAATTGGGATATCGGAAACTCGACTCTCATGATCTATACTCGGTCACTCTGTAGATCTTGTGATATCTTGTGTATGATTTATATATAGATGTTTCACGATGTTCCGGCACGGCCATATATACCCCATCAGAGTATAGACACAGGGACTATAGACATACTATACCCCATTTGATTTGTCTTGTGTTATCACATTGTTAGTGACAATACCCCATGATGCAGTCACCCCCAAACGAGCGTCGTTCTGGGCCCAGGATGCCTTTGAGCCCAAGGCGCTGAATCAAGGCCGCGGAAAAGTGGAACCTCGGCCTGTGAAAGTGTGGATAAACTCTTTTCGGAAAATCATGGGAAACTATGAATGGTCTGGAATGGGACAACAATTGACAGTTGTTGTTCAATGAGGTCTTAGCACTGAATTTCCCACCAGAGCAGCACATAGTATTGTAGTGTTGAATGGTTCATGTGATTGTTTTGGAAATTGTGTTGCGGAGGAAGACATTTCCGACTGAACATGTTTTTTTTTGAAGGATGTCTACGGTTCGCAATGCATGGTACCATGTGCAGAATGTATAGTATACAGTGGTTCAGAGGTTCAGTATGTAAATATATGATAATATATGTAAATATATTAAGATAATATGGAAATATATGTAAATATTTCCATGGTGTACCTTGATCCTCCAACTGTATAGAAGGGTAGGCAATGGTAAAAGTACCACTTGCTTGGATTAACATTAACATGCACCTTTTTAAGGATATACCCAGGGTCACTGTAAAACACGTCGATTCTGAATTGCTCAATACATACCTCAAGCATCCTCAAGCCGCGGGCATATGTATATATATATATTCCCTCCACCCTCCAAACGGTGACCATTTGCATAACCGCAATTTTAGCATTGGACTTGTATTTGCTGGGAGGCAATATTAGACAGAATCATTTTTGTTTTATTGATCATATGAGTCGTACATGGGTGTGTCTGAAAATGAATTGTGCCGGCATAGCCAGCCCTTAAATGGCAAGTGTAGTAGGGACAATGGTGATCTACCATCGCGAGATTGGGTACCCTTTGAAGACAAATACATTATATAAACATACTCGTATGATAAATTCCAGTTTCTTGGTTCAAATACCAGGTTAGACTCATCTATAATTGTTGGATGAAGTCCCCTAAACCTTGGTTTCGTTGTGCAATTTGTTTGTTTTGTTTTTGCCATAAACAGAGTTGATTTGGTTCCCCAACCATGTTATGGTTTGTTCTTTAAAAATCGGTGTGCATTGTTTTTTTGCCATAAACAGAGTTGTTTTGGTTCCACAATCATGTTATGCTTTGTTCTTTAAAATAACTAACATGGTCATGTTGGCTTAGTAACATGTTTCATGGTTGCATAATGTTACATAGTGTAAGGCACATCACCAATTCTGATCTATCAGATGTTTGCTTTGGGTTCCGTCCTTTCCCAGGTGGGTGCGACCAAATGGGCCAGACAAGCGCTGCTTCAAACGGAGTGAGCGCCGCAAAGCGGTGCGGAGCAGCGAATGTATTCATTGCCGACCGAACGTGGTTAATGTGGTTACGGTTATAGCATGTTAAAGCATGTTAAAGCAATAGGATCCACCATCCCCAAAATCACCATAACTGGGATTTCGTTATTTGGAGACCCCTACCCAGTATGCTCGATATTTCGAGATTTACACGAAACTAAGTTTGAGGATGTTTGAGATAAACATCAACAGCAACTATAAGGTAAACTCATGTACACAGTTTCGTAGATTCATCAACTCCGAATGCCTCCAATGTGTGCACAGCCGCTTGTGAGATTTATAACTTTAGTTCATTGATAGCGATCTGGCGATCTGCGAGAAAAAATGGTTTGTTTCCCAACGGGATGTGGCAGCCACCCAGGTGCTGTCCTGGACACGGGAGTGACTTTGGGGGAACTGAGCTGCAAATCCCACGGGCCCAAGTGGTCCAAGTCTTGGAGTTTTTGAAGCTCCCTGAGAATGTATACCACTGATTTTTATATCTATTTATCTATCTATCTATCTATCTATCTATCTATCTATCTATCTATCTATATTATATACATATATATGTATAATATGAGAAAGAGGTGCAATTTGATACTTATTAGCAGTACATATACATGTGTAGGTATCCCAATTCTGTTCTTTGCATTTGCTTTACAAGAGACTAGTGACATCCACGTATGTCCAATGTGAAAACTGGGAGCAGCCACCCCCGCCTCCTATGCGCATTTTGTCAACTGTGCCTGCCTGTCATTGTAGCATTTCTGATATGTTCCGTAATGACTGGTGATTGAATCTACATGACCATTCTTGGCTGGCCATAATCCACAATTTCCACAATTTCCACAATCCACTTAGGTATGAATGTTTGTATACATATAATATATATATATATACATATACATACTTACAGATATTTTAATATATATATATATATGTATATGTACATAAATATGTATACATATATATATATATATATATCTACATATATATATATATATACATACATACATAAATATATATATATATATACATACACTATAAATATACACATACACTGTATATGTATGTATATATATATGTAGACATATACACGGATATATATATATATATACACACTGTATCAATATATGCTCTATATACTGTATATATATATTGTACTATTCATGATCACTGAGGCATACCTTAGCTATGGACCCCAGCAAGCTTATGGACTCCTAATGTAAGTGGGAGTGGCCATAGCGGCTTTGCTTACTTTCAATACATACTGTACCATGTGGTGCCCCAGCTCGTTAGCTAAGTTGGTTTGTAGCTTGTTCAATACATTATGATAATCAGGGTCCATCGTTAATGGGGCAAAGCGTGTAGGTATGTGACCATTTGATCATTTGATCGCTTGGATGTCATTAGAATCATTAGAATAGCAATTTGGGATTTACCCAATCCCAATTGCATCATACCTTTAACCATACCTTGAACCAAGCATTTGGGTGTCATTTTACATCATCCCAGGGGTAGACTGCCAGGAACTCGTTGAATTTGCGAAGGACAACCAGAGTGGCTATGTGTGGACGCCTGTGCCCAACACAACGGGTGATCTTGGGACTTCCCAAAGATTACAGTTTTCTCGGGATTAGACTTGACCCAATAGATATAGGGACTCAACTTTGTGAATGAAGCCTACAACAGGATACCATATGTTCCCTTCTGGTATGATGACATAGACATGGAGAAGCCAAAGTATGCAGATTATTTTAAACAAAGCCCTGGGTTTTTCATATCTTATCTATGTTGATTTATTATGATTTATTGGAGGCTGCTTATCACTGAATAATGTTTGGTGCATCAGTCTAAAAGAAAAGCACTGTTTTTTCTTATCTTTTCAGGGTTACTATTAGTTGCTCCATGTTAAGCTAATGCGAATGAAATGGGACCGAATATGCCCCAAGTGTGCCATGGAATCAACGTGGGCTCAACCTGGTGACGCCCAGCAGGAAATTCATCGCAAAATACCAAACTATTTTGATAGGATTTTACTGTTCCATGTTTGTAGCTTGGCTCATTATATATTTTCACCACCGCAACAGATGCAAGGCGCTGCCCAGTGATAAGTTGGGCTTAGAACCCCCATTTTTTTCCCTGGGGTAACTAATAACATTGGTGTACTGTATATAGAAAACCCATGGAAAAACAAGTTCGGAAAATGATCTACCTTCGATTTCTGGGTTTTCTACACGATGTTGTTCGTTTACATGAGGGTAACTACAGTTATGTCATGTTATATCTAGCATCAACCCTAGTGAAATGTTAGTTGTAAACCAATTTAGCGAACGAACTGGAACACCACTAGCTGTAAGTTCCCATTCCATCCGCCTCAGTTGGTGCCTGAAGTGTCGGTGTTGTCGACGTCGCTTGGAGATGGGACCTGTGGAGTGCCATGGAAGACTGAAGAGATATGTGGATGGGTCAAGTTACCTATGAATTACCATATTTTGGGGAGTTACCATCCAGCTATACCAGCAAAAAAGATAGGTAGGTACCAGCCGGTACCAGCTATATTGACCCATGACCTTTGGGATGTCACGATGTCACCACTAAATTTGGGGATATGACGACATGATATATCCTGATATGATTTAATTGTCACACGGGTTTATACACCCATGAGACATGGTGACATGAATGAAGAATACTAGGTGTATTCAACTGCAACATGGATGATTTATCCCCTAAATTAATCTAAATCGATGGTTTAGTTACTGGTTCGTCAGGGACGACGAAGAAATTGGATGGGGATACACAATCATTTTCTCACTAGTCTAGAGGAATCCTATTATTTATGAACCAATCAATTACCCTCTGGTAATCAAACATGGCTATAAACAATCCCACATTTATACTGTAGTTTGTTTTTTCCAGCTGTGGGAATCATTGACTTCACATGCCGGTTCCCGAATCTGGTTATATAGTAAAGGATGTCAAGGGAATCATGTCGAACATGTTTGTTTGTTTTTCTTCCATGTGTTTTATCTTTCTTCCAGTTTCTGGAATTATCGTGGGTTGGCGAGATATAGGATTATCAGCAGGGGAAGAACGCCCCCTGTTGTTGGTTCATCCTGGGTGAAGCCGGGTTTGGCTTCCGTTGTGTTTTGGTCTCTACGGAACATGGACCAACGTGTCCAGGTATGTGAATTACTACAATTTGCCTAGATATATGCTGGCAGAAAACCTGCTGTTCGGCATTTGTGTCCTTGCCTCGAGGGTAAACGCTCAAGCAACAAGCAACTTGCGTGGCGCTGGCAAAGTCCCGCCTTCGTCCCACACGAAGCTGATGTGCAGTGCTTCGAGTGGCTATCGGCCAAGTGGTGATGATGTGATGGATCTTCATGTACTATGCCTGGATGGTGAAGGATGCACGTTGAAGCTCAGTGGTTGCACTATGGGATTGGATGTGTACAGACTGGCTTCAAAGCACCTTCCGCCAAAGAAAGGTGGAAAACTGACCCTGCATCACCTTGATTCAAGGCTAGAGCTCAACAAAACATTGCAAGAGCAAGGCGTGGTGGGTGAGGCTGCAACACTCTCTTGCACTTATGTTCCAACAGATCTGTATGTCGCCTGGTGTTCTCTCCATTCTCTCCAAGAAGGACTTGAAGTTTCTGAGGAGCTTGTCTTAGAGGGGATCACGCAGATAGCAGGTACAGCAATGAAATCTTTGCATCATCTCCCACTGATCCTTGAAACCCTCACATTTGGGCCTTTCTTCAATGAGAACCTGGAAGGAGTGACGCTGCCAAGCCGTCTTCAGAGCTTAACCTTTGGCGAAAAGTTCAACAAAAGCCTGAAATCAGTGGCTCTGCCAAGCAATCTTCAGAGCTTGGCGTTTGGATCATGTTTCAACCAATCCCTTGAAGAAGTGACCCTGCCAAGTAGTCTTCAGAGCTTGACATTTGGTGCTGCTTTCGACCAGAGCCTCAGGGTGACAGCCCTGCCAAATTCTCTTCAGAGTTTGACACTTGGCTCGGGTTTCAATCAGACACTGGAAGATGTGACCCTGCCAAACAGTCTTCAGAGCTTAGCCTTTGGCAACAATTTCAACCAGAGCTTGAAAGGGGTGACCCTGCCAAACGGTCTTCAGACCTTGACATTTGGCTCGAGTTTCAACCAGAACTTGGAAGAAGTTGCCCTGCCCAGCAGTCTTAAGAGCTTAGCCTTTGGCCATAATTTTAACCGGAGCTTAAAAGGGGTGACCCTGCCAAACAGTCTTCAGACCTTGGCATTTGGCTCGAGTTTCAACCAGACCTTAGAAGAAGTTTTCCTGCCCAGCAGTCTTCAGAGCTTAGCCTTTGGTCAGAATTTCAACCAAAGGCTGGAAAGAGTTGCCCTGCCGAGCAGTCTTGAGATTTTGAAATTTGGGGATGGCTTCAACGAGACTCTTGCTGGAGTGGCTCTCCCAAGCAGTCTTCAGAGCCTGACACTTGGAGCTGCTTTCAACCAAAGCTTAGAACGGGTGATGCTGCCTCACAGTCTTCAAAACTTGACATGTCGGTTTGATTTCAAACAGAGTTTGGAACACATGAAGCTACCAAGCATTCTTCAGACCTTGACACTTGGCGGCAAGTTTAACCTGAGTCTTGCAGGAGTGACCCTGCCAAGTAGCCTTCAAAGCTTGACATTTGGTGACGACTTCAACCAAAGCCTGAAAGGAGTGACCTTACCAAGTAGTCTCCAGAGCTTGACATTTGGCTTTGGTTTCAATCAGCGCCTGCAAGAAGTAAAGTTGCCAAGCAATCTACAGAAGTTAAGATTCGGCTATGGTTTCAACAAGAGCCTGGACAGAGTGGTCCTGCCAGGCAATCTTCAGAGCTTGACACTGGGTGGTGTTTTCAACCAATGCCTGGAAAACGTGATGCTGCCCAGATCTCTTCGGAGCTTGATGTTTAGCCATGGCTTCACTCAAACCTTGCAACGCGAGACCCTGCCAGCCAATCTTCAGAGCCTGACATTTGGTGCTGGTTTTAACCACAGCCTGGAAGGAGTTTATTTGCCAGACAGTCTTCAGAGGTTGGCCTTTGGCCATAGTTTTAACCAGAGCCTGGAAAGAGTAATTCTTCCAGACGGTCTCCAGAGCTTGATATTTGGCAACGATTTCGACCAAAGCCTGGAAGGCGTGACGCTACCAAGCAGTCTCCGGAACTTATCCTTTGGCGATGCTTTCAATCAGAGCCTGCAACCAGAGGCTCTGCCAGGCAATCTTGAGAGCTTGACATTCGGCGATGGTTTCAACCAGCCCTTGGAAGGACTGACACTGCCAGCTAATCTGCGCAGCTTGACATTTGGAAACAGTTTCAACAAGAGCCTGGAAGGAGTCACGTTGCCACACACTTTGTCCACTTTCTTGCGCAAGTCTTTAGTTGTAAGCAGCCTGTGACTAGCACTGTACAGAGTGTCAAACCAATGTGATCGGTGGTGCGCTTGGTGCAGTTGTGGTGTCAGCTGAATTGTCAGTTCTTCTTGGACATTGTTGGTTATATCCCAGCAGTTTATAATATAATATATGTATATAATTGGATATGTGCAATTCTATTATTATAGAGCAGTATTGTCAATATATATATATATATATGTATCTAAGTGTGTGTATATATATATTATAGTGTGTATATATATATTATGTGTATATATATATATACATATTAGTGTTTGTTCGTAGTATCCATCCATGATTACACATTAGCAACATATACTTGGTGTGTCATGTCTCCATTAATCAGTATTGATCATTACCACCATTTTGTTGGTGTTTGTTTCTGTTGACCACATCCTGTTTATGCTGTTTATGTTATATAATAAATTCCTTTTGTTTGGGTAAACCTTGGCAAATCATAAATCGCAACGGTTTGGTTTGCTATGGCAAGGGTTTTGCAATTTTTGGCGTTGCGTTTTCATATGAGTGACGATCAAAACCCCCGCAGAGGAGTTTTATACAAACATATGAATGGAGTATGTTGTTGTAAATTTGTAGTCCGTTTTGCCTGGGAGGCGCAAGAAAGCGCAAGGGCGGGCGCAAGATATATTAATATCGTTGTTCTTTTCTGTATCAGTGAACATCTGCT
>Ga0126342_10007360_pt1 | contig 19636 bp, 17 predicted proteins | sample Cyp1metagenome_FD_92528 | JGI IMG/M metagenome (GOLD analysis project Ga0126342, IMG submission 92528) | Coral microbial communities from Lord Howe Island, Old Settlement Bay, Australia - Cyphastrea 1 metagenome | ecosystem: Host-associated > Invertebrates > Cnidaria > Coral ... | reverse complement strand
TGTAATGTGTGTAATATATGTAATGTATGTAATGTATGTAATGTATGTAATGTATGTAATGCATGTAATGTAATATATGTAATGTATGTAATGTAATGTAATGTCATGTCATGTAATGTAATGTAATGTATGTATTTAATGTAATGTAATGTAATGTAATGTAATTATGTATGTTTGTATGTATGTATGTATATATGTATATACACCACCACCGGGGCATCATACCCCCCCCATCCCATGGGGGGGGTGGGAACACGGGACACGGGACCATATATTTACATATATTACAGATGTATATCGAACTAGTTAATGGAGTGCATAAACCAACAAACACCACTGGAAGGTATCAACTCGTAATAGAAGAGTAGGAGTTGCCACACATATCTCCAAATTTCTCAAGATTAAGTTTTTGCCACAATTTAGGAATTGGCTGGTGTCTTCCTTGAGTTTCCTTATGTTGAAATGTGTTCAGTATTGTGGATTTCATACAAGGTGGTGCCCCCCCAGTTGTAAATTGCTTATAAGCCCATTAACTATCGATATATCACCAACAAAAACCTTTGTGAAATTGGAGTTGTAAACGCATCAACTGAACGCTATCATAAATCAGCTATAAATCCCATCATTTTCCTATGGTTTCCAAACGGCTTTCCTTAGCGTTCACGAACAAATGGGGCACCACTTAGGTATCGAACTTCCGGTTTCTCAGCGTTTTCAGCTGCAGGAGCTGAGCCCCGCAAGTTTGGTCTTTCGCCAGAAACACGTGGAACACGAGGACGGCCTGCTGGAGGAAGGAATGCGAATTTTTGCTGTGGATTTACATCAAATAGGATCCATGTATGGTATATATGGTAACATTTACCATCAATATATCCCAAATGTTTGCGTATATACCATACATGGATCCTATGGGCATTGCTTTATTAATCTTCATTATGTACTTGTAATGGCTATAATTTGATACGATGGTAATCAAACATCAAACACGGCTGTAAAATCCTGGAACGAAATTGTTTTTTGAATGGGAAAATCATCGAAGTAAATGGGGTATTTTTCAGTTAACCATGTTATTCTTGTGATTTATATCCAGGAACATGGAATGGTTGGAGGTAAGTGTTGAATTTAAGTCATTTTTGTCATGATTTGTCAACTAGTGTTTGTGGGGAGATCCACTTATCAGATGGAAATTTTGTGTAATTAAATTTGCAAATGGCTGGGGATTTAGAGAAAAATCGGAACAGCTGAATTTGGTGAAGTGTGTTCTGTTTGCATGAAACAGGTTGCTCAAACTAAGATTACACAGAAGTACATAAACAACAGTCACCTTGCTCTTAGCCATGGTGTTTGTTTTTGGGGGTTTCCCATCATGTTGCGCAATGTATGTCCAAAGCCTACGTTTGCATACTTGGGGGGTTGTATAGATGGGGATACCCCAAGAGCTGGATGTTTTGGGGGCACCCCCATTTTAGGAAACCTCCACTTTTGCGTGGATTTTGTTTGTGTCCCAATTGTTCAATCTCTGGTCAATTTCACACGCCATTTTCTGCAAGCAACACACCCACAAGGCACTCGGTAGATTTTCGGCTTGCAGTGTTTTGGTTGTAGGCTGCATCTTACCCCGATGGCAAATCTTGCAGCTTTGAAGGCGCATCCATGTGATCTGATGTCCATTCATTGCCCTAAACCCCAATGTGTGGGACGCCGAAATGGCAAGGGACTCCAGTCATTGTTTTCAGCAAACCATTGCAAGGTGGTGCCCCCCCAGTTATAAATTGGTTATAAGCCCATTATAACTAGTTCGATACATCACCAACCAAAACCATAGTGAAATTGAAGTTATTTGCACCAACTTAGAAATCTTGGTGGCATCACCTTGTAGTACTGTGGTTGTGCAGGACTCACCGCAGTCGAAGCAACTGATCGAGGACACACATGGAGATGTCACAAGCCATGGTGATTCGGGGGTTTCCTATCAGTTATGGCCCAACTAACAGTCTTAACTGGGATTATAACTTCCATAACTAAGGTTATAATATATTATATATATACGTAATCCCAGTTATAACTGTTGAGGGCCATGAGTGTAAAATGGGTGCCCCAAAATGGGTGATGTTTGTTAAGGGCCAGACCAAACCGCGGAGCCGCTCCTCCCCGGCCACAGCAGGAGGTTTCTCCCAGAGTCTCACCTCGTGCCGCAACGCCCAAGGCATGCTGGGTGCTGGGGCCATGATGATTGGAAATCCCCTAACCAAATGGAGCTACTGATTGATCTGATTGATCTGATTGGTGATGATGGTTAATAGTGGTTAATAGATGTTAATAGGCTATAAACCAACAACAATGGGAATATGATGGTGATCTGATTGGTGGTTTCAAACATGTTTTCATTTTATGTTCCATTTCATATGGCTGGGATGTCATCCAAAACCCATTGACGAACGACTCATATTTTTCAAGATGGTGTGTTTGCACCACCAACCAGCCTATAAATTGAGGTATGATGGGATTATTAATGGGAATTACTGTGGGATATACCTATCGGATATACCACTAATGTGATGTTTCTTTAGATACCTAATCAAAGATGGCTAGCTTGGAAATGCTTGGAATTCCCCGAACCAAATGGAGGTGCATATTCCATTGGCATGTTTGATTACCGGATACGGTAACGGTGGAGGGTAAAAAAATCTTGGACGAATCAAAGGGAATATGATGTACTGGTCAGTGGTTAGGAACATTTTATATGTTCCATAATATATGGGATAATCAGTGGATAATCCTTCCTATTGACTAATATTTTTTCAGAGGGGTTGAAACCACCAACCAGTGTAACATTTGGATTCAAGCAACAAACATTTGGATGAAACTGTTGATTTCGATCCTCATAAATTCGAACAGGGACAAACACGCGTGCTATCTTAGCCAAATATTGACCAATGTTGGGGGAGGAAGATCCATGACCACCAACTATTGCCACTGTGAAAGGCTTTTGATGCCACAGCATCCTGTCAAATCCCCATTTCTGAATATACTTCTTTGGAATTAGATGCGTTTATCATCTATCCGATTCCGCGAAAGCTGACAATTTTCAGCACCAACAAACCCAAGATGTATATCTGCAGCCCACTAGATATAGGTACTCGTATACACGATATCCATAAGACGGGGAAACGGGCAAGTTCACCTCTTTATCTACAGTTATGATGGCAGTTATGGCCCAACCAACAGTCATAAATGGTATTATAACTCCCATGATAACTAAGGTTATATAAAGTTTTGTATCATGAAATAATCCCAGTTATAACTGTTACGGGCCATTTGCGTGTAGCCATTTGCACCCCCCTTGTAGCCATGGTTCTTCGAAGCCAACGCTGTCAGGTGTCGGTGTCGCCAAGAGTCTCACCTCGACCCGAAGCGTTCCAAATGCCCAAGGCGCCGCGGATACGACGCGATTTTTGGGACGGTGGGTGTCACGTTGGTGCGATGCTGTGGGGGATTATTTCATGATATATTTCACCTTAGTTATGGGAGTTTATGGGAATTATAATGCCATTTATGACTGTTAGTTGAGTTAAAGTAACTAGTATTTCTGAGATAGGTTAAAGTTACGTCAATGTGCAGATGTCAACAGCGGTAACTAATTTACGATCATGGAGGCATATAATTATGTACATCCAACGTAAAACAGTTTGTTCCTAAGTATTTGGGATTTAACATTGTATGGGGATGTGATAAACATCCATGTCCACAAGGGTGTTGACTCAGAACCACTATGTATGATGGAGACTTAAACTGACAAAAATGTGGCTGAACTAATGAATGTACTAGCCCAACTGCTATATAAGATCATCGGACATATACAATGGATGCCCGAGAAATTGCAAAGTCAAAGTGTACCTGAGTTTGCCTGAAATAGGGCACCCCCAGCTATAAGTTGGTTTATAACCACCATGAACTTTATAGATATATCATGATATATCTATAGACTCATGCAGATACTATATAAACCCCAAGTAAAATTGGATAGCGAAGCAACCATTTGGGGCAGCTCCAAATCCCCCCAGGAGGACTCGCCCAGAGTTGAAGCCCCGCGCCCCGAAGCCTTCCGAGTTCCCAAAGCCTCTGAGTCGCAGTGATAAGTCAGTTGATGTATACCATCAGTTACCCTCTGGTAAATTAACATAGACCCTGGCAGAGAGGGGTTGGAAGATTAGTTTCCATTAAAACTAGGCTATTTTCAGGGTCTATGTTAATTTACCAGAGGGTAATATGTATCTGCATGTATCTGCCATAAATATCTATAAATATCCTTGAATTATAAAGCAATTTAGTTTTTGTTGGAGGATGGGGCATTACCTTGAATGATTCAAAAGCAGTTTGGTATTCAGGTTTAGCATACATAATATGGTATATTAAGACGGATAATTTGATCCATTGAATGCCATATAATGCAACCGGTATATCTGGGCCATCTATAGCAAGGTCAAACCTAGCAATCACATGGAGCTAGCAGATTTAGCGAGGTTTTCGTCCAGGTTGGCTCAGTAAATTCAAGATGGTTTAACCCGAACAGGTTCCATCATCACTTGTTTTTTGGAAAACATGAATTGTTCGGCCTCTGAAAAAAGTTTGTGTGTAAGCTGGGGGGGACAGGAGTTACGTATTGGAGCAAAAGTATGGTGCATACCCCGGTGTTGGAGAAACCGCGAAAGGCAATATGACGTCATATGGGGATGGGTCAAGACCTATTATCACCATATTTGGGGAAGAAACACCCATTAGCCAGCTAAATCAGGGTACCTAGGGTGCCGGGGTTTGGACTCATAGCCATATATTCTCGGGGTACGTTCATTGAAATATAAGCCTCAAATTAGACCCTGAACGGTTATGGAAGGGCCAAGTGCCACATAGGTGGTGATGCTGTGATGATGGTGTTCACTGCTACAGGGTCAATGGATATCCAGAGGTAGATTGATTTGTGATTGATCATAGTCACCCTGGAGTGGATGGAATGTGGATATTTCAGAAAAATATCAAACTATTGGGAATAGTATTGAAATGATATTCTATCTACTTTAGGACTTTAGGATGATTATATGAATACTTTGAGACGATGGAACTTGCAAGTGAGGAGCCAAGGGGAATAGATATTCGATGGGAGAACCAAATGTTTCAACAGAAAATTGTGTGTATAGCAGCATAGCTGTACCCCAATTTATGATAGAAAAAAGTAGTGTACACATTAGTAATCCCAACATACGGTCGAAAGGAACGACCTGATTAGAATAGTGGTAAATTGCGTTTCTATCTTTTTGGGGATTACTATATATATATATACAAGGTGGTGCCCCCCAGTTATAAGTTGGTTTATAAACCATAGTAAGTAGTTCGATATATCTACCATAAACCCTAGTGAAATTGGAGTTATTTGCACCAACTTAGCTAACTTATACAAGGCACCACCTTGTGTATATATATATAGATAGTCATCCCCAAATAGATGGAAAAGTAAATCCCTACTAATTTGATGGTGAATTACTTTTCCATCTATTTGGGGATGACTATAATTTACCACACTTTCACATGTTTAAATGCCTCCCAACGCCGCGTCAACGAACTTGAGGCAGTTTTCAGTGGACCTCGGGCCGAGGTGTGGAGAAAAGTGGTGAATTTGATTGGAGAAATCTCAGAAAAACCGGGATTTATATGGATTTATATGGATTTATATGGATTTATATGGATTTATATGGATTTATATGGATTTATATGGATTTAACAACCAAAATACAAACGGTGATTTGTTTTCCTAAAAAAAATATGGGTTTCACCTAGAAATTTGGATTTATACTCAAAGAAAAACATATTATATTGTCAGAGCTATGTCAGGAGAAGCAACAAGGATAGATGGTCCCAGTTGAGGAAAAACCTGTTCCAGGAAGCCATGAATTCGATGTATTTTCTGGAGAGTTCTGGATACAAGGTGGTGCCCCCGTTCGATAACCAAGTTGGTTATATAGGTGATATATCATGATATATCTATGGTGTATAGGTGATATTATAACTCCAATAACTATGGTTTTTGTTGGTGATTTATCGAACTAGTTAATGGGCTTATAACATCTTATAACCAATTTATAACTGGGGGGGGCAACACCTTGTAGTCTTGGTGCTCATTCATGCTGTATCGATGGCATGGTATCCAGAGCACGAAACCGGAGCGATGAGAAGTTGATGATGTTGATTCCCGTGCGCTCCAGATTTGGTTTCAAGGAAAATTGAAAATAAATGTGTGTTTGTCATGGTTTAGTTTGTTTGCAATGGGGTACTCCAAACTTGTTCTTGAATGGCAATGATTTCCATGGTTCGATGGCTTTTAAAGTTGTGAAAACAGATGAAATCCCCAGGTTCCACCCTGGTTTCCCCAGGTTTGCCCCCGGTTTCTTCAAAGAATCCCTTCCATCAACCCACCTGGTGGCTCATCCCACTTAGTAAGTGGGTTATATCATTATATCATATCGCAGGTATAAGTGGGATAAGTACCGCTAATCCACTTATCACTGGGATATAATATATGATATACAGTAATCCCCTTATAACTGGGATATAGCCCACTAATCCACTTATAACTTGGATAATATATATATATATATATGTATGTATTATTATCATCATCATTATTATTATATAATATTATTATTATTATGATTATTGTTTTTATTTTTATCTATATATATTGTGTATATATATATATATATATATATATTGGAATCCACTTACGATTCGTGGGATGAGCATCAATGCGCCACCAATAAGTCATTCTTTGTGGCGCCACAGGCACCGTTTTGTCCACCCGTGTGGCTGGACCCCCTTCCAGGCCAGTCGGGAGATTCACGGGATATGGTATCAATGATTATAGATAATATAGGTGGTCCACACATGATATAAATCATGATATAAATGATATATATATATATGTACATATATATATGTATATATATATATATATATAGGTGACACAGTTTTTATATTACATTTTTTATTTAGTGATTTGGATGGACGGCTACGACTGTTTGTTTCTGCACAAAAAAAAACTGGATCAGCCCGACCAGCTGAGATTTCCATGACGGAAACATCGATGGCATGGCGGTCTGACCTGGATGGTAGTTTCATTGCAAGGCGGTGCCCCCGTTCAATAGCTAAGTTGGCTATATAGGTGATATATCTATGGAAAATAGGTGATATGATAACTGATAGCTCCAATAACTATGATTTTGTTGGTGATACATCGAACTAGTTAATGGGCTGTTTACCAATTGATAACTGGGGGGGTCACCACCTTGTATGTTCAACATTGTTCAACCATAGAAATGCCATGATCCATGACCAGCACAATCTTCAATGGGGGGCTCAACCACCACGCAGTTAACTTTTTCAGAAAAGGAACACCGAGCCAAGAACACAATTTCTATGGGTTAAAATCACCAATGTTCATTGCTTCACCACTTCTCATGGGTCAAATCATGATGTTTACTGGCTAAATCATGCTGTCCATCACCATGTTTACTGATTTTACTGGTGAAACCACACGTTTTTTGAGGGGTGAAAGCCTACAAGGTGGTGCTCCCAAGATAGCTAAGCTGGTTTATAACTCCAATGTCACTATGGTTTATCGAAGGAAGTTTAGAAGTCAAACCTCCGACAATATGGACAGATGGAAAAGCAGAGGGGTGGAAAGAGTCAGAGATGAGAAGAGAAGAAGAGAGAAGCTCAGAGAAGAGAAAGAGTCAGAAGAAAGAAGATGCAGGTGCGCGAAAAGGTAGGAAAGTCGCGAAACACGGTGTTTTTTCCAATGATTTGAGTCTCCGGGGGGTCGAGAAGTAGGCTCGCTAAAGCGGCGGGTGCGGAGCCATCTGGGGAGGTGAGAGATGAAAAATTGCACCGCCTTGTGCAGTCTGGTAGGTGATACATCGAACTAGTTAATGGGCTTATAACCAATTTATAATGCGGTCTGGTAGGTGATATATCGAACTAGTTAATGGGCTTATAACCAATTTATAAGTGGCGGAGCACCACCTTGTATTTTCAGATGCTTGGTGGACTCGGTTAGGCGAATCCTTGATGGACCTCTCCAGCACTGAGAAGCCCGTGGTGAACGCCTCGGACGACCTGCCGCCTCCGCCCGAACCACCTGAGGCGGGCGGTGAAGGGGACTTCCACAGCATTGTTTGATGATCTTCTGCAGATGTTCTATGGAAAAAATGTTTTTTTCAATGTTCAATTGGGAACATTACATTTTCATGTGGTTTGAGGTTGAATAAACATGTTTTGATCAGGAAGGGATTGGATTTCAAAGCGAAGCTTGTTGAATAATATGCCCATGTTTGTCTTGATTTCATTCATTAATGCGGTGAAGCCAACAACAGTCAGACTCAACCATTTCGGTGTGTATAGTTTTGATTATGTCCCGTTTGGAAAATCATATCGGTATCGGGTATTATACAATGGCTCATGTTTTTGAGTCTACCGCATGATTTTATAGCCACAGTGGGGATCCCAAAATCACATGGAGGGAAATTCACTTGGAAACTCATGTTTTTCTAAAGGTAACAAATGGTTTCCCGCAACTGTTGCCTAAAATCAATCCATGCAATCTAAGATTAGCCCTGCTTGGTTATGGAAACAGTTGGATCTTCAATCTAAGATTAGCCCTGGTATTGAAGCCTGTTTCCTGCGTCCATGCTCCCAAGCTGATCTGTCATCTGTCACCTGATTTGATCGATTTGGGTTTGCCTACCTTGCGTCGCACTGCGCGTCGCAACAAGCATCGGCAGTGCTGGTCCTTAGAAAGCACTTTTGCACAGCCCGTTGCCCAGCCCAAACATCCGCTCGGCCACGCGTGGACGGTCCTGGCTGCATCCCGTGATTCTCTACTCTGCTTCCATGCCACTTTGCGAACTTACCAGTGCCGAAAATGCAAGAAAGGAGCCACCACCTTCAAGCAATCTCCCCCCAAAGTCTGTGTTGATGCTGGCCCCTCCTGTTGTTGGATGCTTTGGTTTCGTCCGTTGACTTCCCTCAAAGGTACCGTCGGAACTTTCTTGGGACCCCGGACTGCAATCCTTCGCTCCCGCACCTGTCTGCCGTCTTCTCCTGCTGCTGCGTTGGCTCTGCTCCCTTGTCCCCGTCTGCTGTGTGCACGTTTGTCCCTGGCTGGGCTCACTTGCCTATGGCAAATGGAGCCTCGTCATATTGCTGGTGGTTCTCGCATGCCAACCTAACAAAGCAAACCCCTTTGGATGCAATGAGGGTTCTGAACGTAGCAGCAGGCATGACCTCGGCGCAATTCACACTGACCTTAAGCCCATGCAACGATAGACACTGGCAACAGCAATGCCAAGTAATGACAGCTTTCGCACCTTTATATGCAAACACATCACCCCGTTAGACGCTTGTTGGCCCATCTTGTAACTTTCTGAATCATTTTGAGCCATTTTGAGCAACTTTGAGCAGTTTTTTCGGGCCAGCTTGGGTCATTCTGAGCAATTTTTTCGGGCAAGTTTAGGCTTAGGTCATGTTGAGCAATTCTGAGCTGCTTTTGATCGAGCAGGCATTGTGTATGCGATCGCTACCTAGAACGGTTGAGTAATAAACACCAAATATCAATTTATGAGCGGGCTACAACCCCACAAACAGATACCAACTATTGTAAAGGGGATGATCCTCCAAGAAAGAAACAGGCATGATTTTAGTATTATAGAACCTGTGGATCCAGATACTTCCTGAGAAGGCACTTAGCCCATTTTTCCTCCGAAACCATGCCCCAACTACTTACAATTAGCAAGGTGGTTCCCCAAATCCTTTCCTAAGTTGGTGGGAAGTTCAGGAGGTCAAGTGTTGGGTTTGTGGTAGATATAGTTTGTTTTTTTCCCATACCCTCTGCTAATCTAAGCAAGATAGCAACGGAAAATGGCCACGATTTGTTGGTAAATCATATACATGGGTTGAATTTGAGGACCCCCAGTGACATGTTTGTTGCTTTAGTTTCACTCCATAAATAAACGCATATTCTCCATAAACCCTAGCTGACCGAGTGAACAAAGTCAGCTTATTTTTTTCGCAAAATCAGCTATCAATCCCACAAAAAAGTTCATCAAATCATATTAAACCACAATGTTTATTTTTTTTGATGAAATATGATTTGATTATTTTTTCCTGTTTTCATGGTTTAATATGATTATCAAATTTCATATACAAGATATAATGGTTTCATTTTTTCCCCAGGTTTCATGGTTATCAATCCCAACCCTCATTTACCAGGACCCGCCTGAGAGCGATCCTGAGTCTCCCGATTCTCCAGAGCCGGGGAACTCCAGCGGCAAACCTTCGTTCAGAAAGGGGTTCAAAAGGGTCAACCAATAAAGATTGTGATTTAACACTGGTTGGTGGTTTGGTTCATTTTTTATTTTTCCATATATTGGGAATAAGGTGAACAACTGACTAATATGTTTCAGAGGGAGTGAAACCACCAACCAGAAAAAAATGTGATTTAGATGATTTAGCCAGTAAATATGCTGAGTTAAGCAATCGCCAACGGTGATTTAATTCAATCACAATATGATGGTTTAAACAATAAAGACATGGGTGAACAGCCAACAACGATGGTGATTTAGCCATCGAGAAATAGAGATTTCATCAAAAACCCACTGAAATCTGGCAATTTGTTGATACATCATCTACATCCTGAGCACGGAAAAATCACGTGGCCTCAAAACGCGCAAACCAAACAGCTCGGTGTTTGCCACATGCAGATCATGCAGGAGCTGTGGCCAGCTGAAATTTCCACCAACGCCTAGGTGCAGTCGTGCCTTTGTGGGGCAACCCTTGGAGTTTTTCTCCAAGACAGCGCAGCGCTGGCTCCCCTGCGCCTCGTTGAAATTGTTACGGGCCTGTGTAACATGGGATGCCTTGAAATGGCTGCCACATGGGGAAAATATGGGAACATCAGGATTCATATTGATGCATCTATTTTGGCAACTGGGTTACATACCAGTTACCCTATTTTAAGACAAAACCGTTTTATTTGTGAGTTTTTTTGCAGTGTGTCCTGCAGTGGACATTTGTTTGTTTTTATTTTCCCGGAACATCTGCAGGAAACTGAACCATATTTGAGGCTTAAAACTCATCATCCGTCCAGATAACTTGATTTTCCCAAGAAACATCCATGAAATCCAGGGATTGGTAAATGTCCCATTTTTGGGATAATTATTGGACACCACCCTTTAATGGCCATTACAGATGATACACCTCATGGTTGGGTGATGTGAAAAATTGGGACGTTTAATGACCCATGAAATCCCATGAAATCCCATGAAATCCCACCATTTCCTGTGGTGCACTCCCAGCATTTTTTGAGGTGAAGTGATCAACGTTCGCAGCGACCTGGCCATCATGGTGACCGTGAAACCCAACACCTGGCTCTCCTTGGAGGTCGTGAAAAGGGGGATTTTGCTCGGAGCAAAGTGGCGATTTTTGGTGAAAAAAAAATGGTTGGGGATGGAGAAACTGAGAAATCCTGCGGATTTATGTCCGAAACATCCTGATTTTCCAAGAGTTTTGTTGGATTTAGTTGAGGTGAGGTCCTGAAAATGCTTGCTATGGATTGGTCGACTGAGTCTGTTGGTTGAGCTCACTATGAATGGAAGAGTGACGCCATAGATGGGAATACATGGGAATACACCCATCAAAAAATGGGGATGTGCGGAAACAAACATGGGATGCAGTGGTAATTATGATCATGGAGTCGCCAGCTGGTTTCAAACAGCTCGTGTGGATTTTGTGTTTCAGTGGAGTAATTATAAGATTAGAAGTGTATTGAGATGGCAAATGTTACTTTCAAAAAACTCACAATATTGAACTGAGAGTGGAACTCTAGATATGCAGCAACCTGCGAAAGAAGCAGTTTCTCTTTTGTGGGTTGTCTTCAACCCCATTGCGATCCCACATGACTAAAAAGTCTGCATCAGTACCACCAACTGGATGATGGGACTCTCAACCCTATGTTGGCACTTCTCTGTGAAGACACAACATGCTACGGCCTACAGGACCAAAGGATACGGATACGAGAGCCGCAAGTGAAGGCAGAGCGTGGTTCGGGTGGCGAATTCAAAGCGGGTGTACCAACATGGATGTGTCCTGAATTGTTTATAGTACGTACATTGTACATCAAAAGTGACCAACTTTATAATGGTGACGGCCAGACGGTCAGGGTCACTATATAGCTCTACTCTTGGAGGGTTGAAGATGTTGAAGCATGTTGAAGCTTCACCGTGAATGGTTTATTTGACACTTGACTTGTTACAGCCCCACTTAGACCATCAGAGGATCACACCGATTTTAAAGGGAATTCTCTGTACCATATATTGTTATGGTTGGTCTTGTTCTTCCTTCCTGGGGAATCTTCGCTTTCTGAGGCTTTGTTGTCAAACAACTCGTCTCCCTGTCAGTTCAAGGCCCCTAACTTGCAATTGTCACTCTGGCCTCCCCCAATGTCATGTTGGCAGTTCTTTCTTTTCAATCATATAGTTGGTGCTATCATGTCTCGGGTATAAACCCAAGTTTGGTGATATAGACCCCACACTGTTGGATCTTGCTGGGCATATTTTTTTATGCAGCCCATTTCAGCCCTATTCTTGGTGAACATCCAGCTTTGTTGAGGCCAAGCTGAAGCTGGCTATACCGATATACCCTCCAGTAACATGACGACCCTGCCAGTCACCGGGGTTGGAAGATTCGTTTCCACTAAAAATGTGTTATGTGCAGGGTCTATGTTAATTTGCCAGAGAATACTAGTAACATGGATGATCTCGACTAATGTCAATCCCGGATCTTGCTACTGATCTGGTTGATGAATTAGGGGAATTCTCCCCAGTGACAATTCGGGTTTGTTGGAAACCAGTGAGAATTGCCATTGAAGCGACCCTTGAAAAATCATTTAAAAAACAAATGCTGTAACACCCCAACGCCACTAAAAACATCTAGAAATCATTATAACTAATAGCCATCAACATCCATCAACCATCATTCATGATCAATAACCATTACATAAACATCATCCTACATCCTTCTTTTACATATTGTCTTTCTGCACTACTTCTCTCCGCAGGATCGAGGCGTGGAACAGGACCATCAGCCAAGGGCTCAGCTACAGCTCATGTGGAGCTGCTTGCTTGGAGGATCACACCACTTAGGAACTGTTGTGTAACCGTAGTTATATGATGTTATATGATGTTATTATTTATGAAGCATAGTTTTATAGTTATATGATGTTCTATGTTAATGAATGTTATTGACATTTGTAAAAAAAACAACGACAACGACAACAACAACAACAACAACAACCGGTTGTGAACCCGCGAGAATGACGAAATGTGTGGTTCCAATGGAAAGCGTGTTGAAGCCCCAGATTGGCATCGGGAACAACATCATGGGACATCCAGTGAGATTTTTGGATCACCAAACCACCATCTAGTTGGATGATTCCCGGCTAGTAAAAACTTCATTCAGTGATTTTTTTTTTCCCAGCTAGCCATGTTTGATGATATAATTTCATTAGAAATCCCTGTAAGTGGTATAACCCAATATGTCCCATTCTATTGCCATTATACCACCATTATTGGTTGTTCAATTCCCATTCAATTCCATTTTGTTGCCAGTTGGTTGACCCAAAACCTTCTCGGTTGCCACTACGCTTCCCATTGATATTCCGGATTCCCTGATGGGCCATCATGCCACAGGCAAGACTTGGGCCAGCTGATGGTGGGCCAGGCAGTTGAGACTTGGAGCAGGGGAAAAACGGACCGATTGAACCATTGAACCGTTTCCAAGCTGGCCATTCAGAGCAGTTTTGGATTTGGGATTTCCCATAGGATCCATGTATGCCACATATGGATATATATGGTAACATTTACCATCAATATTTCTCAAATGTTACCATATATGGCATACATGGATCCTATGGGATTGGGTATTCCCAAGAAAAATGGACCTGGAAATTTTTTGGGTCGGAAATTCGATGAGTTTCCGGAGAGTGACCAAATGAGTTGGGTTCCAGTCACTGTGGATACTGGTCAAACCTGGGATGGGTAGTTCAGTACTAACTAATCTCTTGCTGTAAGCGGGGGATATGTACTAACCATTTTTTTTTTGCGGCCATCCAAGATTGGCAATGGATATTGGTTCGATGTCGCGAATTTCCATGGGTTAAGATGGGTAAAAGTTGTTGCAAGTTCGCCGTGCACATCCAGATGTACAAGACCTGTAGCCTCTAGTATACAAAATGTTTTTTTTAGCCGTCAACAAACGTTTTAAGTTCGTTCCAGATGCGAAGCAGACAAAGGGTTGTACAAGACATATATAACTCAATATAACTTATATTATGAGCTATGGTTGAAAGTTGGATTAGACCACACTGAGGGATGGTCATCAAGCCCTTGGGATTTATATAACCAGCATAGGGACCAATGATGGTGGGATTATCCAAAATCGTATGGGATAGGGTTAGCAGAGAAGTGCGCAACATCATCTAAAATAATTTACTGGTTAAATCACATTTTGTTTATGGCTGAAGTCACAAATTCGATGGGCTAAATCATCAACGAGCTGGGGTAACAAATGGATACAAAGGGAGGATGATCTCCCAAAAACTGGTGAAATCACTCATTTTCTATGGGTGGGTCACCCCAAAAAAGGTCCAAAAACCGCCCCTTAGGAATATTTCAGCGCGTCAGCAGGGCGATGGATTCCCTGTGAAGTCACCATGGTGGACGCGGAGTGCATCGGCGGCCGATTCATAAGGGATAGTGAGGATATAAAAGTGTATACATAACTTACATAATACCCTATGATTATGATATATTATATAATACATTTAAAATTATATATTATCTTTAGAGAGAGAAAGGTGATAGGTGAGACGTAGTGGTGTTTTGATCAACTTGTTTAATGGTAGAAACATACACCCCCCATATTCAACATGGAACCCAACAGTTGGACCATGCGAAATGGGAATTTAATTTCCATCTATTTTCAGGTTCCATTTTCAATTTAGCAGGGAAGTATTTGGGTAACTCCCATTTACAGATTCTTTTCATTTTAGTTGTCATGTATTTCCTGACTTTCCTTTGGAGAAAACGGCCGAAAGTGTTGGGGCTGGCGGGAATGGAAGATCAACTTGTGTGATATTTTGGCACGGAAGACGGGGGATAAATTAAACAAAACGAATTTTCATTAATGTGTACCAACTTGTTCAACCCATACGTGGGTATTTTCTTGTGACTTTGGAAGTAATCTAAACTGTGTTGCATTGGTACACTTGCAACCATTGAAAATAGTTTACTACGCCATTTCATCAACATCACTGCTACCAAAAAACACAACGGGTGCTTCCAACTGTCTCCTCGCATGTCGGGGTGTAAGCCGATCATTTCCAGTTTGTTTTAAGGGAATTTTATCTCCCCAGTTTATTACTGACACAATCAGCTACAAGCTCGTCTCCCTTACCTTTCAGTTGGTTTATAAACCTCATGAACTATAGTTCTAAGCCATCTAAACACTAGATTAGCTACTTGTAAACCAACTTAGCTAAGGATCGGGGGGCACCACCCTGAAAAGTGATGTGGAAACCCTCAGTGAAGATCCAGAAATCCCTATGTGAGCCCTACATCCTTTGGTTTAATCACCAGTATCTCTGTTAACATGACCATTTCATTGGGATACCCCCTTTCTCAGATACACCCAAGTATCATATTATTGATGATATATCCCCCCTATATCACCATTTTTTTGGCTACAGGTGGTCAATTATTCATCTTACACATGCCAATTTGTAGTGGTTAAATCCACCATGTTCAATCATTTTCAACATTTTTCAACCAATTATGGTTGATATATGTTGGTATATTCCCATGAACTATCCCCATATTTCTGACTTCCCCCTCAATTTATCATTCATGGATTAAAACCTTTCTTTTTCCCCATTGCATCTGGATTCTAGTTGGTCAAACAAAAATCCAATAGAGTCTCATAGTTTTGCTGTTGTTTTTGTTTTCGCACCTATTCTCAGTCATATCTACACCCATGAAATTGCTTCAATTTCCAGTTCTTGAAATTTGTTATCTGGTTGGTGGTTTGGAACATTTTTTATTTTTCCATATATTGGGAATAATCATTCCAACTGACTAATATTTTAAAACAATTATTACCAGTTATAATAACTCACCACATCTATTGGTAAACTCAGCATATATGTATGGGTGAAGTTCTCCATCCGTTACCACAAGCTGGTGCCCCAGGTTATAAATGGGTAATGCCATGAACTTCGAGATATCACCAACAAAATGTAACAAAAACCATGGTTTATTGCTTGTTTTTTTGCACCAACTTAGCGTTCACGAATCCAAAGAACTCACATGAAATCAGCATGTTTGCTAGTTAGATCATCTTCATTCACCAGAATTCACCATTGTTACAATTGTTCCACCATTTTTCCATATGTTTCCCACATGTTTCCCATATGTTTTCCATCTTACTGGTGCTTAGTAGGGAATGGATGGGACTGGGGGTTGCTGGGATGATTATTACCACCAGTTGCATGGCACATCCCAGGCAGTCCGTCCAGCTGGACGTGAAGCCGGGTGCCTGGATCCCCCGGCGGCACCAGCTCTCGCGGCTGCGCCGGGCTGCGCAGCCCGTAGTGCCGGGGGCGGATGGCAGGGCGTCCGCCAAGGCGGGAACGGCCCTGTGGTGCCATGGGATGTTGGGGGTTTGTAAAGTCAAAACCCAGGAAAAGTGATGGATTTTAGCGGAAATTCGCCAGGAAATGATAGGTTTTTAACTGGAATTTCACCAGGAACAGTAAGGACTTCAGAGGATTTTGGATAGGAAAAGTAAGGAAAAGCATAGGATCATATGTATGTATATATATATAATATAATATAATATAATGTAATATAATATAATATAATATAATACAATATACTAAAATACAATATAATATAATATAATATATTATATCATATATACATGGTGATTTAACCAAACAATCATGGAGGTTTAAGCAAGACAAAGTACTGATTCAACGGAATAAGTTATGTAGCTGATTTATGACAGCTAAAAGCAGAGCTAAGCTGGAAAGAAAGGGACGGCAGTGATGGGATATCGCCGCGAATTGAGGACTTACCAGCCAGGGTTGATCATTCTGGGGTTTGTTTGACCATCAAACAGATGGTACCCCGTGGTAAACCAACATAACTATGGAAAATCACCATTTTAATGGGTACTGTAAATCAACTGTAAATGGCTATTTTCAATAGCTATGTTAGTTTACCAGATGAGAAGTGATGATTGGTCGACATTTTTTCGCGGGTTGTACTGGTTATACTACCCGAGATACGAGGGATTATCATCCAACCTCTACAATTAGAGTCTCTTGAAGACTGCTCAGGTGGTGATCATCCTTAAACAGAGGATATGACTAAAACAACCATTCTTAATCATGTTATATCATGTTTATGCGGGTATAAAAGACTGGCGTTGGTCGTTTAATGATGTTTTTGGCAGTAGCACGGTTGACACGTGTTTTTTCTATTGATAGTTTGATTCCAGCTAAAAACTATCAGTTCAAGAAAACCATCATTTCCTGGTTATGTTGGCCCCTGAGTTGTACATTTTACTGATCCAAAAATTTGTGTCCCCATGGTGTTCACACGTGTTTTCTTTTTGAGTGTGAGGCTCCAATGTATACTGGTTGGTGGCTTGGAACATGTTTTATGACTTTCCAGTTGGGAACAATAATCCTAACTGACTTTCACTCCATCATTTTTCAGAGGGGTAGGTATACCACCAACCAGATATATGATTAATTAACCATCATTAACCATCATCATAACCATTAGTATTAATCATTAGTATTAACCATCATCATTAACAGTATATTACCAACCAATGGTATGTAGGGCTCAACCACCAACCGTGTTTAGTTTTGTCTCCCTATCAGATGATGATCTCCGCTTGCGATCGCGCAAGCCAGGCATCCAGCTCGGGTTACCGCCAAGGTGTGCTTTTTTTTGGGTGGGAATTCACTAGGAACTGCTGATTTAATGGTGATGTAATGAGACTGGAATGGTGATATGAATGCATTTAATGGTATAGTACTGGTATAGTGGAATGTTCATGGTGTTTTTTTGGTGATGTCTTGGATTTTCATAGTATTCATGGGGATTCAATCATGATTCGGAGAGCAGAACATGGTGTAGAATCCCAAGAAATTAAGAAATGCAGGAAAACATGGATTTCAAATTTCAAGCAACAAAGAATGGAGGAAAATGGAGGTTTGATCTAATTAAAGCAGGAAACACTATAGCATTAGTGGGCAAACTGAGATTTAACCAGGGAAAAATTGACACGCATCGATACTCAGATTGACTGGTCATTCTCACTACCAACGCCTCAAAAAATACAACAAATACTGTAACTGTCAAATGTTGTTGAGTCAACTGGGTAACATACAACACTGGTATATTAACGGACCCGAGTGATTTTTCCAATTTACCGCCACATGAAACCAAATGATAGCTATGGGGGTTTCTTGAAATAGGGAATCCCCAAAACCATTGGTTTCAATTTTTGTTTTAATACAACTTGCTGGTTTTTGGATGATTCGGGGGTAGCCCCCCATTTTAGGAAACCTCTATTTGTGCTTGTGCCAAGTGATATGAGCCTCCAACGAACTCAGCAGAAGTGGTAGTTTGGACGACTATTATGATTCTTAAATGAAGAAACAATTTGAAATATATATATATAAAAACCAATGATATATATATATAAGATTTAAGTATTTAATATAGTTTCGAGTTTCTTCTTTCAGGTTACTCGAACACCGTCCTCTTCTTTCCCTACGTTTTTTTGAATCCGAAAAAAAAAATCAGAACGGCGCTTCACAACTGTCGACATCTGCAGATACGAAAGCGCTGGAGTACTATTCCTTGAACCTCACTGCATGGATCCCATGTGTGATCTTGGAGGAGGAAACCAACGGGCAGAGAACACCTGGGGCTGTGATTTCCTGGGATTTCTGGGAGCAGCTGGGATAGGGCCATAGGGTCAATATGTTTGGTTTTATGTGAAAATAAAATGGTTATAAGCTAAATAGTTTTGTTTAGTTTTATGGGAAGATTCGGGAAGATAGAGTAACAACATAGTAAGCCAAAGCAAGATTCCTTTATAGGGTAGCTAAGCTCGCCCATGTAAAATCCCGAAAAATTGGGTTGTGATCCCTGTACGAAAGCCTAATCTTGCGGAAGGATTCAGGTTGCGCAGGGACATGTGTTCCAGTTCCTAACCGGATAACGACCCATGTATGTATAATTATGTTAGTTATGTTATATACTGTAGATATACATATATGTATGCGTGTAGAATATGTATAGAGGATATCCCAATACTATATATATATATATTATATACATATGTTATGTTATATATGAGCCAGGACGCCCAAGCCCCCCCCCCACCCATGGTCCCCGCCCCCCCTGTGGTCTGGGATGGTGGTATGGTTCTTCTGGTCCCCCCCCCTGTGGCC
>Ga0126342_10007359_pt1 | contig 19636 bp, 14 predicted proteins | sample Cyp1metagenome_FD_92528 | JGI IMG/M metagenome (GOLD analysis project Ga0126342, IMG submission 92528) | Coral microbial communities from Lord Howe Island, Old Settlement Bay, Australia - Cyphastrea 1 metagenome | ecosystem: Host-associated > Invertebrates > Cnidaria > Coral ... | reverse complement strand
GGGGGGGGCCTTTCGCGTGAAAAATCACGTGATGTCCTTGAGCAGCCCCCCCAATACTTGCTAAAGCAAGAAGACTCCAGCTAGCTGACGCTAGCTTTCGTGATAATATAATTCAATGATCTATACAGAAAATCATTCGAACTACCTCCGAGCAGGATTTGGGGACATGTCTCAGCAATTTGGCACCTAAAGCTCCGAGCTTGTTGGAAGCCGCTGAGAAGGGCGTGGTATCGCCAAAGCCTGGCACTGTCGCCAGTCATCCAGCAGGCCCCGTGGCATCCAGCCGTCCCAGCCTTTGGGGGAAATGTTGGAGCCATTGCACTGAGGTGTGGTGAGGGTCGGTGACCTGAACACAACACAACTTCGCTCTAACATCGGAGTAGATCTGAAAAAACATCCCAAAAAGAGCTATATATATATATCACATGTTTTATCGTGTTTCACAGTTTTCCGTTTCACCTGTGTTTCACTCCATACTTCAAATATCTTCAAATTTTGGGAAGATCCTTCTGAAGATCCATCCTTTCGTTTGCAGCTTCCAGCCGTCCGCCCAGTAACTGAGACTCTCACGCACCGGGCCCAAGAGGACAAGCCAGGCCACCTAGAGGAGAAGCTTCCGGAAGCATTGGTGCCTCGGGTCACGTCATCCAAGCACTATCTGATTCGGATTCCTGCAAGAATACCCACATTACCCATGACGGATCCATGGTGCTGGTATATATGCTAACATGACTGGGGTATATGGATGGTAAATGTTACCATATATACCATACATGGATCCTATGGGTAATGACATAATGACATGACATAATGCATATACCGCATATACCTAGGAAAATCATGTGAAATCCTAGCATAGGCCCTTTTGATGATTCTGTTTTGGACATTTCGAAATGTATGTTGGAAATCACCAACAAGTTTAAAGTAGTGGTTCTCTATTCCGATAAAATCGCAGCTCACAAAAGTTGTTTAGACACCCCCAATTGACGAAAGTACCCTGATCATCCCTGATCCCCTTTCATGTGGCCAAAAAGAACTCGTACCCAAAATGCATGTTGATCCTCTGATTGTCTCACCCCTGGCCTCAGGTATTCTCTGTGTCAAGACCTCCTGGTTTGCAGGATTCGGCACAACGATGGGAATCTTCATTGACCTGGTGAGGAATCTGAAAATAGATATAGTACATGATGGTATCACCTGGTATTACAGGCTTACACCACATAAAATTCAATAACCATCATGACCATCATGGATATCACAAGCCAAGCTCCTGCAAGGGCAGAGGTGGTCCCGGCATGCTGCGTGGCTTTGCATAGCCCGACATGGTTTCCACCAGGACTACTGTGCACTAACCGTCACTGTTTGGCAACTGAAGTTCAGTGTCGGGGCTTCGGTTTTTCAGTGCTGTGGAAGGTCTGAATTTGGAAAGGATCATGCAAAAAAAACCTCTGCTGAAGCAAAAATGTACTGACGTCAGAATTTTGCAAAAAAGGTCAAGGAGCTGTCGTGCATCCATTCCTCAAAGTAGGGGAGGTTTCTAGTTTCTTTGGTGTCTTCCCAAACAGCCAACCTCCCTAAATGCACGCAAGATCCAAGACTACTGCCTGCACCTTTGGGCCGCGAGAGATGTTTGGTGGGTCTTCATCACATCGCGATCACGTTTCAGCATTGAACTTGGAGTCTACCGGTCAAATTTACCATTCACCTGCGCAGTGTCCAAAAAATGGCGACTGCTCCAAAGAAATGCCAGTATTGAATCGCAAACATTCTCATAAAACCATAACTATCACAGTAAACCCTTGGGATTTTGCTGGTCTCCCTTGGTTTCCCCCTGTTTTTTGGGCCAACCCCACGTCCTTTTTGTCAGGCATCCACCGCAAGCGCTTTGGGGAGAGACGCACTTTGCGTTTCAGGCCATTGAGCTCCTGAAAGCTCGGTAAATTCCTGCAGCGCAGTGGACTTGCACCACACTGGTGATGATGATATACATATCAGGTACATTTATAATATTATATATATATATATATTATATATAGATATACATGTATACATATATCCCAATGTCCCTATATTATTATATATACAATATATGTATAATATATATATATATATTACAACTACAACATATTATGATGACTCGTTAAAACGAATGGTGACATGTTATAAACCCCTATGTTATGCCTATCTTCCTTAGTACAGGGTACAAAAAGGATCAAACATGATCTTCAAGCCACTCCAAGCAACTGAATGTTTGATAGGAATGCTAACAACCATGTTTCCTTGGAATCACAACGCGCCAGTCCTCTGTAAACGCGCGCCACCAGAAGGTTAGGTTAGTTCACCCTGTACAGGCACTCTGAGTTTTTTTGCCCTCCACGCCTACCATTCAAAGTAACTTCATTGCCAAGGCCGTTCCCGATCCTTTTGGATATCAAAGAAGGCCTTTTCAAGATACAGCGGATGTTACAACGTAGCATCAAGAGTGTCTTGGAAGTTACTAAAAAAGGATGCTACAACGTAGCATCAACAGTTTCTTGGAAGTTACTTAAAAAGAATGCTACAACGTAGCATCAAGAGCGTCTTGGAAGTTATTTGAAAAGAATGCTACAACGTAGCATCAAGAGCAACGTAGCATCAAGAGTGTCTTGGAAGTTACTGGAAAATGATGCTACAACGTAACATCAAGGACGTCTTGGAAGTAACTTTAAAAGCATGTTACACCGTAGCATCAAGGGCTGCTTGGTGGTTACTACTGTAGTACTTCAAAAGGATGCCACAACGTACTACAAGTAGTAGTAGCATCAAGAGCGGTTTGGAAGTTTCTGGACAAAGTTAGAAAGTTCATGAAAGTTCCACTATTCGAAAAGATTCACAACGTGTTTGAATCTCGGCTGCTCCTCCCAAATCTTCTTTCGAGCTTCTGGATCATGGACGGCCTGGACGAATGGATCCAGATGGCCAGATGGATCCATTTTTTCCAACGCTCCAACGCTCCAAGGCGAATGGATCAATAAGATCAATAAGGCTTCAATAAGGGGATGAACATCGTGAATGTAACATCCATAATACATCCATAACATTCCCTACCACTACGGGCCATATAAAAAGGCTATTTTAAGATGATCACCAGGGATACATTGACATTCATTGACCCATCTCATCCCATCTCCATAATAGAAATCCTTGTGCACTGCAAAGCTGGGCCTTTGATTTGCCGCGAGTGTCACTGACAAACGTCCCACCTTGGAAATGGCACATATCTAATTGGCCTCTCTGTCAAATGTCCCGAAAATTGCACATTTATGCAAATTTAAGAGAATTATAACAGGGAACATGATGATTAAAGGATTAATCGTGATTTACAAATGGATTTGATTTAAACATGATGATTTGGAGACATTTGATGATATTTGGAGGTGCACTATTTTTTCAGCCAGCCATGTGAGTTCGAGGTGCTCTTGCGTTGGTATTCATCATCCACCATGGCCCAGAAGGATGCTTTCCGCGATCTCGGAGTAGGCAGATAACCTGAGTTCTAAGAGGTTTTGCACCAGGGAAAAAGAACCATCGTGATGTCCGTTTATGGCAATGTTTATGATTTTCATGGGGGAAGACTATGATAAACCATGATAAACCATGATAAACCATGATAAACCACTGGAATTTGGATGATTTTGGTGAATCCTCAAGTATCGTTAGGTCAGCTTCTTTGCTCTCTGAGAAGCGAGCTGGGGAGATCCACAGGATTCACCCGATTTCGGGCTGACTTCTTGCCGGTCTTGGTGAAAGGAAGCTGTGAGGCACGACGAGGCACGGCTTTGGGGGTGAAATCGACTCAGGGTGGAACAGCTGATGGAGACCCTTGGCGCATCAGCTTTGTGTTTGCCTCAGTACTCTGATATATTCTGTAATCAGGTTACCAGGTTCTCAGGTTTTCCAAGTACCCTTGGTCATGGTTATCCTTCACATGAAACTTGAACATTTCGCGTTGGAATGTCTGCCCTGAGTTGGTGGCAGATCCAGGGTCAAAGCTGTGGAAAGTGAGGCTCGGAGCATTCCCGTATCGCCTCGCAACAGATCCCCCCGCAGCTGCACACGGGTGTTGATAATGGCATATAATGGCACTCTGTTGGGCCCTGACAAGTGCATCTCCTTCGCCACCATCTCCAAGCACAGCTTGCCTGGAAACTACATTGATACAGTAATCATTGATCATCATTGATATGAGGACAAAACAAATGATGGTTATACCATGTTATACCTCCATGCCTGATAATTGATATGTAATGATAATAATTATCACTGTTGATACCTCCAGAAACAGTCTTTGACCGAAGCAACTTGGAGGGCCCCAACTGGGGGCCCCACTGAGTCTGTAAGCATGAAGACCAGTCCAATATCTCCTGAGCACAGAGGTTCAATGAGGTTCAGCTTCACTATCTTCACTTCCTGCCAGCTTCTGATCTTCTCTACACCTGAGGCTGCCACTCACACTTGAGGTCGTCCAAATGTTCGTCACCTTCGAGTTCTGTCAGATCGGGATGCCATGGATGCCATGGTCTTGGTGGTGCACTGAGGGCTTGGCCACTCATTGTTGGCGACCTGCCAATGACACAAAGATGGACAAAGCTAAAGCCAGAGATCTACCAGACTCTACCACCTTCCAAGGCCAAGAGATCCAAGGAGATCCAAGGAGATCCAAGGAGATCCATCTGCCATCTGCACCAAGGTCCCCACATGGAAAACATCACTCGAGCATTCCCAGCAGCTTGTAGCTGAGGCCTCGCAGCTGGTGCCAAGGTGAGCCGGGGATCATCGGCCATTGCTGCCAAAGGCACATCAAGAGAGAGGTCAGCTGAAACGGTGCGATCCTGTGCCAAGAAATGTCAAGAAGCAAAGATTCAGGCTGTTACATGCTGTTACCATCTGGCGTTTTGCTGAGACTCGCACGCATTCACTGCCATGGTGTTCTCCATTTTGTACTTGGAAGTGGCAAATGCATGCAAATGCTGCATTATTGGTAGTCAAACAGTCCAGGGATGATGAAAGATGATGAAAGTTCATCTGGATTAATTTGGCCAAGGAAAATTAAATCAGAGTCTGAAAGTGGTCGGCAGGAGGCTGAATCTTTTCCACACATGAGCACACGCTAGGGCACGCGCATTCCAGCTAAACCTTCTCTTGCCTGTGAACTTTCCTTGGCGGACGCGAGTGTTGACGACATTCAGTGTGCTGCAGGGCTGTTTCGCGATCACGCATACTGCAAATACAAACAGATTCAAACGGGCAGAACAAATCACAACAGGCATAATAGGCACATCAAAGCAATGTAGAACAAACAGTAGAGGCGGCATATCATGTGTTTGAGATGCGCATTTCATGGACCCAGAGAAAGTCTTCCCTGAGGACCGATCCATCAATGGTAGCAGCATTGTGCAAAATCCCATGAATCTTGGGATGTTTCTCCTTGGGTTCTCAGCTCTCCCACATGGTTTGATGGTATGGCAGCTTGGCTGCATTTGGCTGCTGTCCAAACCCCCCGGGCTTCCAGCCGCAATGATACCGGCCAGAGCCTACTGCGATAGCAGGATGGGGCAGGACGGGGATCATTAAATTGATCACTTTGGACTTTGTCTATAAGGAATGCCCCAATATGTTTGGCCTTTTCGGGAAGCCACTTTTCCAAAAACCATGAGATTTTCAAGGATTGCAAAATATTTGCAAAATGTCCAAAAAACATTAAAAAACGAGGTACGAGTACCGCAGCACTAAGCCAGCACCAAGCCATGCGGTGCGCCTCAACTTCCTCAGATTCTTCCAAATCTCCCAGCACGGCATCAATTTTGGTGGTCTCAAAGGCATCACCTCAAGGTGGAACTGCCGTGACGCCATGACTTGGTGGAACTGCCCGATGACCCTGAGTATCCTGTGTGCAGAACTCAGCAGGCAAAGCCATTTTCGAAGGCGACCTATCAACATGGGAAGTTGGGCAAACATCGGCGAAAACAGGCGAAAACAGGCAAAAACAGGGAAGAAGATGCTATTTTCGGAGGCAACATATGCAACATGACGCGCAAAGAAATCCTGCGCCGGCACCTTCGATTTTGCCGTGGAGGATCACCTCTTGAAAGGCACGATACTCGAACACACACACACACAACAAGCGCTCTAGAATCTGGACTTCCAAATTGCTAAACAGTGGTCCTATATGGGTTTGTCTGAAAATAGGGTATATTCCCAATTATAGCCATTTAATAGGGATAATGATCATTAACCATTGGGTAAAAAGGGGTACACTATTTTCAGACACACCCATATGGTCCTATGTGGTCCTTGAAAATCTTTGAAACACATTTTCTTAAAGCGTTGGGACCGGCATCTTGAGGCCACTGGCCGTAGCTCCAGCATCAAGGAGCCGGGCAGCTGTCTCCAGGCCTTGGAACCGAGACCGCGGCCCAGAATGACTTAGTTGTGATTAGTTATGTTTTTTCCAATTGGAAACAACAATCTACATATGGATATAGATATATTTAAAAATGTATATATATATATATATATATACACATATTATAAATATAGAATATAGATACCAGTAGATATGGAAAAAGAATGAAAAATATACAGAAAACAGATCTAGATATGTTGCTATATATATATACATAGATATGTGTTGATATCGTATATCATATCATATCATATTGTATTATATTATATTATGTTATGCTATGTTATATTATATTATATCATGTTATATTATATAATATTATATCATATTATATTATATTATATTATATAGACCGATACATGTGCTAACATATGGCCTTAAAATTCATGAAATGTCCGGTTGGCCAAAACTGGACCCGAGCCCAACAACCGTTCCAGTGATTTCACATCCTCCAGGGCCCTCCAGGGGCAACAGGCCATGACCCTTCGTGGCGCCAGTCACTAAGAACACGCGGTCCTCAAGCGAAGGCCTCGAAAAAATGTTGAGAAACTGAATTGTTTGTTGAAAAATGTTGAAAATCAGCTTGGATGTGGGGATTTACACAGATCTGGGACCATTTGTGTGCTTAATATTAGGATGCGGTCAATATGAACGAATATGAAATCAATTCTTTGGCGGCTTTGGATGTCACAAATGTCCAGAAAGTTCTGAGAAATCGGGCATGTCAGGATCTATCCGCCCTTGGCCACACGCCGGATGCACAGGATACAGAAACATACAGTTACATAAACATACCAAAACTATCCCAAATTCCCCATGCGCAAAGCAAGAAGCGCAAGAAGCACAAGAAGCGCTAGATGAGCTGCGAACTTTTGGCTTCTTCCGTCAATGAAGGCCCTGAAGTCAATGCAAAGAGCACAACGCAGCTCCAGCTTCCAACGGGCTTCCAACGGGACGGCGCCTCGTCGCCATCCCGGTCCGACATACGGCTTGCGTAGCTCGTAGCCAGGGATCCATAAAACGCCAGTTCTGGCATCTTCCGGTTCTTTGAACCCACCAAATGGAGGAGGTTTTGCTGGTGGCACATAGGCCGTGCCATCCTCAGGGTTGCAGGCAAGATCAGGCAAGTAAGCGTTCGCTGCTTGGTGTGATTTGTTCTCATCGTTGTGATCGCGAAAAAAAAAGATATGTGATATGTGAAAATCCTACGAGTGGCGATCCAAAATCCGGCTTTCAGAAATTTGTGCATTCAAAAAACTTGGGCATGAAAGGACGTCGGCTTTTAAGGATGACTCAGACACACTTCAGCCGAGATGCCCATCGAAGTAAGGCGCCCAAGACACCCAATGCCTTTCAACTCGTTTGATTTGGGTCTTGCCAAGAGAGTTTGTCACTAGGGATCTGGCAGCCAGGGAGTATCCACATCGCCGTAGGCCTGCTCAAACAATGATCGAGAATTGAGACCCAGAATCATGACATCTCACAGTCTGGCCTCTCGCAACTTTCACCATCGTCGAAGAAGACTCACTCCCGTCTTATGATGCCTGCACAAACACGGCCATGAAAAAGATTCAAAGCCAAGCAACGCTTTCATCCTTCACAGAGCGGGGTCACAGCCTGTCTCCACACCATGTGTAAGGCCAACTGGAAACCTTTTGCTGCAGAAAGGACTCCCCATGTAGAGAGTAAGGTTATGAGATGTTTCTGTGAAATTTTACGCAAGTTTTGCTTGGGTTTCTACATTCAGTAACGTTCAGCTGCCAATGCCAATCTACGATATATTGGTGAAAAACGGAGAGAAACTGGGCTGCAATTGTGCATGTAGATTGGGCGCAGCACTTGTGCTTGTCTTTGCTGGCTGGGCTTACTCTTTCAAGCTGCGGTATGTAAGTCATTGCCATTGCCATGATGTCACAGCAAGTCGCAACCTGCAAATGACTCGCGGACAACAAAAAAAACACAGCAGCTGTAAACTGCAGCAAGTGTGCATGCAGCACCCTTTTGTGCCCTGCTTCAACCGTTGTCGCTTCTGACTGCCCTGATTGCCAAAACCTTTGCTCCTCTTCTTCTCCGGAATCTGGCACAATTCACCTAAGCAACAAAAAAGTCAAGGAAGAAGTCCAAGCAGAAAAAGAAGGCAAACACATGCAAAACAGCACTGGAAACCAAGTGTGAACAAAGGATGTCGGGTCAGAAGCCCGTTCTTATTTCTTCTGCATCGAGCAAGAGCAAGGCACAAGAACAGGAACTTATTCCATACGGGAGAAGCTGCCTTTGGCGGCCCTTTGTCCCCATGGCAATCAAGTCAGCCTGCAAAATGCAATGCAAGATTACAGCAAGTCATGAAAAATCACCCATGTGCACTGAGAGCAATTCGGAAACACACAACCTTCGTTGTCTCACCAGCCTTGAATCAGACATGCAAATTGGCACAATTCATTAGATTCATGTCATTTCATTCATTTTAATTCATTTCATATATAATGTATCATCATGTATCTATAAAGTCCAGTGTTCTCATCAGCTCATTCTTCTGAATCATGTGATTGGCGTGCCTGGGCATCCAATGATGAATCAAGGTATGAGATAGTCAGCTCTGTGCCTCCGGCAGCGCTGCTGAAGCTAAATAGCTCCCAGGCTCCCAGGCTCCCAGGCACCCCGGCGCCTTTCTGGATATCAACATATGGCTGCTGCAGAACCAAAATGCGGGCAGCGAAGTCAAACTCGACACCGCAAGTTGGTCTGCAGGAATGATTCATGAATGCCTGGGCCAAACAACTCTTCTCTCTCTCTCTCTCTGTGGAATTTATGGTCTGATAACTCTGATAGAGAGGAGAAAAGATGAGAAAAGCATTCTGAGATTCTGAGGCCCTGACCATCCGTGGATAGATAGCATAGCCACGAAAAGGAGGGATCAGTTTCGAAGAGAACGATAGCCGACCACTGGGAGTGTTCCAGGAAATCTCTTCTGCCTTCTCTCCCTCACTGGTATCATCTGGTTGCGGTGGTGACACAGCTAGTGCTCGAATCCATGGTTCAAGGGTAGTTAAAGCAGCTTCTTTGGCCGCACAGTCTGTCATACCTGTCACTTGAAGGATGTGCTGTATCACAGGAGACATGTACACAACCACTGTGCAGTTGCAACACAACGCTCCAATCAAATTCGCGTAGCCAGTTTCATCCAAGAAATCCCAATCGGATGGCAAAGCATCTCTACCTCCCAAGGCTTTCAATGCCAACTGTCTGGAAATTTCTGCTTCCTTTGCCAGCTTCCTTTTGAAAGACTCCACATCAATTTCCGGTGGCATATCCACTGCATCCCAGTATGGTCTGCGGCACAATGCTTGGAGCGGAGCTGCTGCTTCTGCCGAAGGTCGCTTTTTCGCTTCAGCAAGGCACCAGCAGATGAGTTTCATCGCCAACATGTAGAAAGCACATTGAATCTTTCGCGCATTTCGAGCAAAGCGTTGCGCTGCAGCGCGTCTTGTACGTAGGGGTCCCAGGATCCTTTCGTGCTCGTCATGGCATGCAGAACTGCAAAAGAGTGGGCTTCTCTTTCCGAAAAGAGGTTTGCCCTCCACGATGTCAGAAAGTGGTTCCTCCAAAATGTCGCTTTCAGACCCCGTCCAAGTCACCTTATCAGTCAGCAAGCGCAGCTGCCATGCGGGACTGCCCAAAGCATGTCCACACAAGCAACAGGCACCACCCCTTCTCCGGGTGCTTCCAGACATTTGCACAATACCACCCAGGGGCCCCTCAGAGAAGATGATGGCCGGCGTGCCGGGCCCAGTAGGCTCGCTGGTTGCGAACAGTCCCCGGCCACAGTCAGGGGTGTCTCTGACGTTAACGCTGTGTCCTCGCACCAGCCGCTCGATGTAGTCCAGCACACTGTCTGCCATTGCGCCAAGTTGGCGGTCCAGTCACATGATGAAGCTCAGAGGATTGTAGCACTTTCTAGGGTTGAATGGAAGGTTAACGGTTAAATACCACTCTCCATACAGAGCATCAGCGAATTGCCCAGACTGTCAGATATTAGCAGTGCAGAATGCAGAACAAATGTGGACACTTGGCTGAATAGTAGCAGCGGGAGCATGTCTGTTAAACCCCTGGATCAATCCCGGTACATGGTGCCATGGGTATGACTTTGGATGTATGAGCAGCGGAACACACCCAGCGCCTACAAGTCCATTATGTCAGCGTCGACTCCTTTCTTCAGAATTTTGGGCCTTACTATTGGTTAATCTTTCCATTTGCCCCTCTCATTGGAAATGTTCATAATTCGATCATCCTTCAAAGCATCACCAGGCCTTGCGTTGAAGATATGATTGATTCCCATCTTACTTGATTTGGCGCCAGCGTCAAAAGCATAGATCCACCCTGCGTTTTTCTTCCAGCGAAGACTGAGGCTAGCTTCTGTAGCATCAGTCCTTCATCACATCTTCAACAGGATAGGCAAATGGCAGAAGCCCCAATTGCCCACCTTATCCGCGCCAAATTTTACGGTGGTAGTGAAACTACAGGTAACATCAGGTAACGGCTTCAGGCATGTGTTGGGACATGTTGGGACCCATTTTTTTCTCTGCAGTGCACGGAGTGCTTGACTTGGTCCTTTTATCCCTTACCATTGGACAGAGTATGTGGGCCATGCATCCATCACGAGGCCCGCACATCAACATCTGCGATCCGCTCGTAATGATCATCTAGTGCCTGAGATGCAAACCATGCGAGCCATGCCCAAAATCCTCGTGCCATGCCCTGCCAATGGATACATAAACTGAGTATAATACCACAATCACAAATGAGATCTGAGACTGTATAGCCCGACCCAAAACGCACCAACGCCAGCCGGGGTATGCCCAGCGCAGGGTCGCCCAAGATGCCGTGTGAAAAACGTGCTGAGGACATCTGAGGACAGGACGATCGACTTGAACTTTGTTAGATGATCAAGCCTGAGTTGCTGAACGTCCAGCCAGCTCTGCCACACTGGGCATAGGATGGCATAGGTATCGGTCCAGAATTTAGGCAGCTTTGGGGCTGTGGTAAATTTCATAAATTGGGCAGGTGTTGGTGGGACCTATCAACAGGTTCTGCTGAGAAACATGGTGGAACATGGTGAAACACTGCATCTTGATGAACAATTGCATCTTTTGTTCCCTGGTTGCTAGCCTCATCCAACCTAACCCTCCTGCCAAGTGGCACCATTCGCATCTCCAGCTTCACGAGATCTTAGTCATGGAATTGGAGGAGTTGGCCCTTTCTTAGGGCCATTTGTTCCACCCTGAGTTACCAGCTGCTACCAAGGCAGTAGTGCATCCTGGCTGGGCCCAGGGACCCAGGTTCAATTCCAACGCGCGTTCAAGTTGAGGAAAAAACCCTCGCCGGCAAGACCCACTGCCGAAGGTCAGCAGAGGTTGTTCTTCCCTATCTAGCCTTCATCAAAGATTGTGCTCTGATCGCAACTCAATCAGCTCACAGATCAGCAGTCTGCGCCTAAACTCCTCTGGTTGGTTGAAGACGGTCGGATCCATATTGGCAGCCCCCAAGAATAGCAAAACCTGGCTGCCTTCCTTTGGGCCATCCTGCGGCGTTTTGCCTGCAGCCCAAAGGCACAAGACCAAGATCATGTCATCAAAACAACAACAAACTCCAAGTCCGTCCTTTGGCCACAGGTTGCTTTACACATCTTCGTGGATTTCTTTGCAAAGGAGCATCTAGGCGGAGAACCTTGCACAGAAATGCAGCAAATTCAACTTGGAGAAAGCCAAGGACCAAGGAGAAACACATGGAGCTTCAGCAGACCTCTTGTATGAAGGCTTCGCCGTAGGTCGCGGTATCTCTCAACGCCTGGAATCCAAAGGTCTGGTAGATCTGAATATATCTGAAATCATCTGAATATATCAAACATATCTGACGCGATGATGTTGCAATCGTGAGTTGTCTTCCAGACTTCTTTGCCAGGTGCCTTCTGCGCGGCTTCCTTCTCCGAAGCGAGCCGGAAAAGAAGCCTTTTTGCACTTGGCTGATCTGATACGCGAGAAATGATGGCTCTGCAAGTTCGTGAATCGGCTAGACATAAGCCGTGGACGAACACAACGCGTTTGCAGAGGTCATGTTCACCATGAGCTGTACCTGTCAGACAAAACAACAGTGGCAAATGAGGAGAGGAAGAGGCTTCCGAGGCGCGCCATCAGGGTCAGGCACTCCGCTAAGCTCAAGTCACCAGACGCAACACCCTGCAATCGAATATCAATGGCGAACAGCATCAACGTCCCATTGCTGAGAATGTAAAGAAATTGAATTGGGACTGAGTCAGGTCTGAACATCACTATATAATCACTACAAGATACTACAAGACTACAAGATACTACAAGTAATATATAGAGTATCTGATGGACTTCGCCCCACTGCTCTTGATCTGCAAAGCTTTTCCGAGCTCCAAGCCTCTCTCAAGCTGGACAAGGGCCCATCTTTGGAGTCCTTCAGAGCTCAAGCATGGCCCAAAAAGATCCAAAAAGTCAAGGTGAAGCTCTGAAACACTTGGCCTCATACAAGAGATGATGCAGCAACATGAAGTACCTACACATGTGCATCACGAAATATGTTCAATTGAAAAAATGAAAGGATCGCATGTTGAACAATTTTGGTAAGCTTGCAATCCAGCGACTCATGACACGCCTGGGAACTAAGTGGAGGAGCTCTGGCTTCCACCACAATCCCATGCGCGGCTTGCGTGGAGGGTTCAGGATGTTCACATCTGGCCTGGAAAGAGGAGATATCAACCACCTAGTGTCCTCCTGGAGTCCTCCTGGTGTCCTAAAACCAAAGAAAAGCACCGCCTGATGATCTGCCAAGTGCAGCGCACCCCCAGCTTTGCAACCTGGACACTCCATTTTGTTGGTCCACCCATAGGCTCAGATCACACTAGGCTCATCCCAGATCATCCCAGATCCCATGGCATATCTTGGCGCCCCGAGCCATCAGCAGCAGTGGAGGAACGCTGCGAATCAAACCTGCCGAGTGGTCGAACTGCTCGAACTGGTCGAACTTTCCAAGTCACTGAGTCACTGCCCACAGCAACTCGCCTAAAGCCACCTGAAAGCTCCAAGTCCAGGGGAGACGTTCGTTGGGCAAACCTCAGATTCCGCGGGTCCTGTCTAGTATAATTCGTATATGATGTATTATAGGTAATTAATGATTTAATCGCAATAATAGTGGTCACAGTAACAATCGCAAATATAGTAGTAATAACTCCATAATAGCAATTTATAGTAACAACAGTAATAATTATATAATAAATAGTATAGTAATATCACGTATCATATCCCAGTGCTGCACAGTGCCCTTCTTTTACAAGCCATTCCTTCCAGTTCCGCGACTCAGCATCTGACCAACTCCTCCCAGCGGTGCCACCAAGGCAACCATGGCGTCATTCAGTGCCACGATCTGCAGGGATTGGTGGGATCGAGGCCAAGGCCTCAGTCCCTTTTTGGTCCCTAAATCCACCGGTGTTACCGTCCACTGGTTATAAGGTAACCTTCTGAAATATCATGAAATATCTACTAATTCCATGTAATGATGATTATCATCCAAAATCACAGAATTTTGAATTACCCTTAGAAATTATCAAAATGCATAAAATATGTATTATATAAATCACAGGCAATTCATCTATATCACAATGATAATCACCCATTAATCCCATTAAAACCACCATTAAAACAGCACTGTTCGACCATCCAACCTGCGCCACTGCCTCGTCCACCTTCTCCCAGCTCGCTTTCAAGCCCAGCCGTGCCAAGGTGCCGGACTCAGCGACAACACATGGAATGTTCTTGGGCGGATAACTGTTTATCATATGTTCATAGAGAGAGATTTTTATATAGAGAGAGAGAGAGTATAGTATATAGAGTATAGAATGTACGTAGTATCATATTCAAATATATAATAATAATAATTATTATTATTATCATTATTATATAAATACTTGCAGGAATTATTGAGTATACGGCATTATATATTACAGTATCAGTATATGTATAGATCTATATAGTGTAAAGTATTCTGTGCCATATAGTATTATTGTATATTATTGTAATAATTTGTAATATACACTTTTGAAAAAGAAACCACATCGGCTTTTGGTCACGTATCATACAGATATCATACAGATTCATACAGTATCATGAAGTATCCAAATTTGACCCATTGAGCAGTTGATTTCCAACCAGCCTTCGCGGCTTCGCGTTCTTTTGGGGTTCACGGGTTCACGGGTCGCAACCGAGGCACCATGTGTATTCGCTGCGCCCATTTCACACCATCCACCTGAAGTTCAGGAATGGTTTGCAAAGAGCTCAAGCTTTTCCTCTATCCAAAAACGCGGCAAAGGCCTTGCCAGAAGCCAGATCACTTGTGCATTTTTCGATGACCTGCAGCAGAAAGGAGTGTTCTTCACTATGAATCAGAATATGAACCTTGGACATGTTTTTTCATCCAGCTGTAGCAGTGCCTCTTGAATGTCCCCTTTCAGCTCTTCCAGGGCATCCTCACCATTGATATCCATGGTCCAAAGATATCCATAGTGATATCCATAGATATCCATCCATTCCGAAAGCAACCAGGCAAGCGGTAACATCCCGTAATCATAGCGATTCCAATTTCTCAGGAACTTGCCTTGGTGTAGTGTTTGTGCACATAGCGCAGTACGCGGGAGTGGTCTGCCTCCACAAATACTCAGAGATCAGTGGGGTATCTCCGGCATTGTTCCTTGATCCTTAATTCAAGAACTCCATCTGCAGGGATTTCAGATTTGAGCAAGCTTGTAAAGAGGTGGAGTCCAAAATTTAATAAAAGATTACATGTCATGTACGTACTTAAACTATCTTAAACTTGCAACAACAGTTCTGTGCAAAGTGGAGCAATGTCTCCCAGCTCTCCTTGGACATAGTGTTCAGAGCCACTAAACGCCCATCTGGGAAAGGATTGGAGCTGAAGCAGGCATGGTCATTCATCACCTGACGTTCACAAAATCCCACGAGGCCAAGGATGCATTGAAGGCTTGTAACAAGAGGAAATGCATGGAAATGCCATCCAAGTGCCATCAAATGCATGTGAAACGTGAACGTCCAAAGTTCAGGGCTGTGATTGGTACCCTACCTCTTTGCAAGCTGCATAGCTGAAAGCAACATAGTAACCCGGCTCACCATCCACCTTCAAAGCGTTGCTTTTGCACTTCTCAGTTGGAAGTGGTCTAGTATGAAAATGTAGTTGGAAATAGTTGGATGTTGAAATCACTACTCACTAGAGTCATTCTGTCGATTTGAGTAACGGCAGATGCAACTGGTCAGTGCCTGGACAAAGCGCTGGTTGGCAAATCGGCTGTGCAGGTGTGCGTTGAACTGCAAATGATGTCTTCGAATCTGCGGCGGACGAATGGTCTCAAACTGGACCCACCAATGAATCAAAGTCTCAATTCCCAACCCACCAAACTGGGCCTCTGGATCCACCAAATCTTGTTGGTGTACAGAACTGCGTTCCCTGCCAATCCAGTCTCACATTTCTATCGATTCCGGTAGTTTCGGCCCCGGATGGCGGCATCCCTCACCTCCAGGAGCCAGGCTTGGAGCGCTTTCGGTGGAAGGACATCTGGCGGTTCCAATGGTTCTGAATGGTTCTGACATGTAAAAAACCTCAGAAAAGGGCGAGGAAAAACCCAGATATTTAATGATATTTAGTCATATCTAAGCTACGTAATTATTAATAATGTCAATCAAAGCATGGTTTATTAATGTTTATTAATGTTTATTAATGTTTATTAATTAATTGGAGTCATTCTCTGATACTGATTTGGTTCCCCCCTCAATTGGACAGCCTAGGGGCAAATTAATCTAGTCGACATTATTGAACTATATTGAACTGGCCAATTTTCAGCATCAAACATGTTGAGCCGTCTTCGTTGCATCTTCAAACTTGGCCAGCAAGGCCAGCAGAAGGCCGAACAAGAGGAAAATTGGCATTGCCACTCCAACCATGCCATGGTACTGGAGGTAGAGCCTCAACTCCATTCCAAAATCATCCAGAAATCGTTCAAAATCATTCACAAATCATTGAAATCATCCAAAATCTCATCCTACTAGTGAATTATTCTGGGATTTCTGTTTCCGCAATCCATCTTCGATAAGAGCGCAACTCGCCAGCTGCTGGCGTCTGCAAACCGGATTTCACGGCAGGGGATTTCATTTCTCGCGTGGGGGAGAACACGACGAGACAAGAAGCTCTGAGGCTTTGTTGCTTCTGTTACTGCCTCTTGGGTCGCCAATGAAATGCTGCCCATTACAGCCATCTTGGGGAATTTCATGAAATTTGTCACCATGTCTGTGCAGCTTGAACTTGAAGCTACGGAACTGCATCATGCTGTCACTCCAAAAAGTGTGAAATTCCAACCGGATGCCAGGTTCACACCAAAAGTCCAATGAGTTGGCAAAGCGGAGCATCGATTTGTGCTGGGAATCTCTGCTAGACAAAGCAACAAGATCTGCCGTTTGCCAAAGAGGCAAGAGTTTCGCAAGACTGTTCGGTTCTATGCACAACTGCGACCTTCGATGCTTCAAAGATTTTGCAGTACGGCTTGTGCGGACGGCATTAAAAAGTTCGTCAGCATGCCTTCCCATCGCAGAAAATTTCTAGTTCTCGAAGCTCTGATGAGTTCTGATGTGTGATGTGCAAATCGTCTCGTACCTGGGAGAGCTGCAGCAACGGGGCCCATCCAATTCGTTGGCCGGAAAAAACTGCTTGGCTCTGCCACAGTGGTCGCTGAGGTTCCCACATTGGCCAAGGGTGGACCATGCCAATCTAGGGCTCCTGAGGCAGGCACCTGAGTGGAAAACAGAGTGTCCCAGTGTCCCATCAAATGCCTTCCGTTTCTTCAACTCACTCTACCCCCTAAGTCCCAAAAGATGGAAATAAAATTGTGCATAACTTGAGATGAAGAGAAACTCACCTACATCTCACAGAAAGTTTGCTTGAGATTGGTGCGGGTCAATGTCTGGTGCCTTTCCCGTCGTAAGAGACTTGGCGTAGATGAAAATCGTCGCCCCTGACGCACCAACTTTCATATCTGGGTGTGCCTGAAATATACGTACGCCATTCATGTAGGTAAATTGATGATAAACTATCAAAAAAAGCTGAAACATATCAAAAACCAGTGGATTTAGGATGAACTTATGGGTACACGACTTTCAGACAGCCCCAAATTTCCTGCTGAATTTTGCCGAGGCAACCACCCATTCCCCAGGATAGCCCGGCGCAAACGCCAGCATCCAAAATGGCTCGGTAAGGATAAGGCATTCGCTTTACCTTGGATACACCCAGGACGGACGGTGGAGAGGTTCCATTTCCTGAGGCCCCTGCAACCGCGACGATCATCATGATGCCCAGAATCAGGCCCCACGAAACTGCCTGTGCCATGGTCAACACTACACAAATGTGGCATCCAACCACCATTCGGGATTCCGAACATATGAAGAGGTAGAAAGAATTAAAAACAAAAAACAAAAACAGACAAAAACTATCAAAAACAATTGTTGTGCGAGGGCCCCTGCGAGTACTATCCTTTCAGACTGGTCATATCATGTCATATCATGTCATATCATATCACTCCAGTGCCATCGACCACAGCAAATCTGGCATGTGCGGCTCTGATCTTCACGTCCAGTTTGCCTTGCGCTTGTTGTGCGCATGGAAGAAGGCCATGGCGTATGCAGGTGCGAACACCTGCACCAGGTGATGGGCCATTGGGCCATTGGGTTGGCCATCGTTGGCCCATGTGGTTGGGCATCTTGTTGGGTCTGACATGTTCACCGTTTGCTCGGATAGGGATTGTATGGGATTGTCAGGAGTATCACAAGACGCACTGTCACCATTCTACCGAAAACTGGTCACTCTGTTTTTTTCGCTTCATTTGAATTATCCTTTTTTTTGCAACCCAGTGCCCTATCTCTTCACGATAAAGGCCGGGATCGCATATCTGAACTCCGCCGGAGGCACTTTGCAGTCGGAGTCAAAAATCCCTGTGGCCACCGGTCCTCCTGGTCCGTTGCCACCAGAGAATGCCCACAGTGGAATTGTTCTATCCGACAATTTCCCCTGCGAACTAAAAAAAACTCAAGCTCTCAAAGTCACTTAGGTGATCTTTGGGAACTTTGGTTTGGGCACCGAGCAGTTCAATAATCTGCGTCTATCTGCCTTGGGTGGACAGGAAGGATTTGTACAATCCGACAATTTCCTTCGATGTCTGAGCTACCTGGAAAGCTGAGTAGTTTGTCGGCCTGGATGCTACTTAAGGAATCACGCTTCAGTCCATGATGTGGATCTGTAATGATGAATAGCGGCATAGCTATCATGTGCTTGGGAAACTGAATACATGTCACACTAATTATCATTAAGATTCATTAAGCATCACTGTTGCATGACATGATCAGCATCCAAATCCAGCCCCTCTTTTAGGCTCAGTGCCATGCTAGCAACAGCAGCGCCATAGTGATGGCGCCACTCAGCGCTGGCGTTTTCGAGTCGTCGGCTGCAGCTTCGATCGACGCGAGACTTGGAGCTCCAGACCATTCACTGGGCGCCTTGCACGCACCTTTCATCGTGAGAGTGCTCTCGCAGACCAAGGTCTGGGTAGCCGAGCTGCCGTGGTATCCCACCTGGTATGCAGGGCCGTTACCAGCTGCTGAGCCAACGGTGATCAGGATGTAGTATGGCGTGTTTGCGGACAAGACATAATCTGTTGCATCGCCAGTGTTGAATGCGCGCTTGGCGGACGCCTTCATTCTGCCACCCTCGAAGGTCAGGCTGTAACTGGTCAGGTCCTGCTTCTCGTCAATGGTAATGCTGCCTGGGAAACCATTGCACTGCGAGAGACTCACTGGGACAGTGAGCACCGGACCTTGCTTCGTCAGACCCTTGGCGCAAAACATTTGTCCCATGCACTTGTAGGTAACACCACAACCTGCTCCGCAGCCACAGCCACAGCCAGAGCCGCAAGTGTTTCCACAGCCGCAAGTGGTACCACAGCCGCCGCTGTGGTTCCACAGCCACAACCGCAAGTGGTTCCGCAGCCGCAGGCAGCAGCCGTGGTGGTTCCACAGCCACAACCACAAGTGGTTCCACAGCCGCAAGCGGCCGCCGGTGTTC
>Ga0126342_10007358_pt1 | contig 19638 bp, 13 predicted proteins | sample Cyp1metagenome_FD_92528 | JGI IMG/M metagenome (GOLD analysis project Ga0126342, IMG submission 92528) | Coral microbial communities from Lord Howe Island, Old Settlement Bay, Australia - Cyphastrea 1 metagenome | ecosystem: Host-associated > Invertebrates > Cnidaria > Coral ... | reverse complement strand
TTGTAAAACTCAAGAGTTTGACTTTTAGGTTGCTTCACGCGACCTTCATTTAGCATTTTCAGATAATGAGATTGTTTCTCTTCAAAACTGCCTCTTGGGCGACCCACCTGTTTTTTCTCAAAGTGTGTAAATCAACGAACTAAATGACCAATTTCAATAGCTATTTTGTAAATCAACGAACTAAATGACCAATTTCAAAAGCTATTTTAAATGTGTAAATCAACGAACTAGATGACCAATTTCAATAGTTTTTTTTTAAATGTGTAAATTAACGAACTAAATGACCAATTTCAATAGCTATTTTTAATGTATAAATCAACGAACTAAATGACCAATTTCAATAGCTATTTTTAATGTGTAAATCAACGAACTAAATTACTCATGACCAATTTCAAAAGCTATTTTTGATGTGTAAATCAACGAACTAAATGACCAGTTTCAATAGCTATTTTTGATGTGTAAATCAACGAACAAAATGACCAATTTCAATAGCTATTTTTAATGTGTAAATCAACGAACTAGATGACCAATTTCAAAAGCTATTTTTAATGTGTAAATCAACGAACTAAATGATCAATTTCAATAGCTATTTTCAATGTGAAAATCAACGAACTAAATGACTCATGACCAATTTCAATAGCTATTTTTAATGTGTAAATCAACGAACTAAATGACCAATTTCAATAGCTATTTTTAATGTATAAATCAACGAACTAAATGACCAATTTCAATAGTTATTTTTAATGTGTAAATCAACGAACTAGATGACCAATTTCAATAGCTATTTTCAATGTGTAAATCAACGAACTAAATGACTCATGACCAATTTCAATAGCTATTTTTTATGTGTAAATCAAGGAACGAACTGTTCATCTTTTAAATGATAAAATAACACCACTGACGATTCGTTTTTGAGAAATCCTGCAAGATCCTGGGACGAATGTGAGTGAACTTGTTCTAGTTCCCAGCAAGAAAATGATGTTAGTTCTAAGGGCATCTACCCTCTGGTAAACGTTAACAAAAAACTTTGGAAAATCACAATTTTTAATGGGTAAATCCACTATTTCGACTGGGCCATTTTCAATAGCTATTTTGACATAACCAGAGGGTATTAACCACTATTAACCACTATTAACCATCATTAACCATCATTAACCACTATTAACCATCATTAACCACTATTAACCATCATTAACCACTATTAACCACTAAATTACCAGAGGGTATTAGATTTCTTGTCTGTTCTAGATGTCCTTGATATCCGTCCAAAATGCCTTAACATGGCTCTGAAGGCATCGGACCCTGGTTTATCACCGATACAATCCAATACAATCCATAGAAACAGATCATCTATAGATCATCCATAGATCATCCATAGATAATCCATATATATATGTATACATAAATATATATATATATACACATATATATATATATACACATATATATATATATACATATACATATATATATATATATATCCATGAATCCAAGTGGCAAACAAGTCTCCTACCAACACACCAACACAAAGCGATCTGAAAACAAAGCTGCCGCCAGGTCCCAACATGGTAGACTCTGCCAGTCCGAATAGTGGCTCCAGTCTACGTGCGGCCTCAGCACCCTGGCCGCGAAGGAGAAGAAAATCTGACCGTCGCTGAGGTGGACTCAAAAGAGTCAGATCCTATAAGAAAAATAGGAAAGTGAAGCTCTTCGAAATCTTTTTAAGAGGTACTTCAAGGTACTTCAAGGTACTTCAAGGTACTTCAAATGAAAAAACAAGCTGGTTTTGGTATGAAACCATCCATTTTGAGTCTTGAACCGTCCATTTAATGGGGGTCTGAGAATGGTTTTTCACCATAAATTGGGGGATTTTCCAGCTGTCGTCCCACCACGTGTAGTGAAACACTGGGAGTTACAGCCAGCTATTCGGGCCATGGTTCACCGGTTGGCGCCCGCGCCTAGGCCCCCTGGTGGGAAGCCAGTGACACTGTGTCGGATGGGAGCAATGAATGGTCCGTGGACGAGTTTACCGAGCGCCTTGATGTAGAACTGGCGGGCTTCGTTTCGGGCTCATCCTGACCTGGTGTACCACTCTGGGATTATTTGAAGAGGTTACAAGCAAGGAGATTTCACCGCGTTACAAGGTGGGATACTACCCCCCTATTGGGAGATATTTCCACTTCTCTAAGATTTTCAAGGGTCTGTAGACCCGGCTGGTAAGATATGGACTGTTTCCACCATGGATTGTTCTGGACGCAGCAGCTTTTGAACCTTTTGCAGACACACCTCATAGATTTTGGTGGGTCATGACAATCCCATCTGCCCTGTTGGTTCCTGATCTGCAGGTACACGATGGACTCCCACCATGATGAGGTCTCAGTCAGTACACAGGCCTCAACCCGTGCGACGAAACTTGACAGTTCGGTTGGGCGTGGGTGAAAATTGGAGTATCAGAAAAGGATGTTCATATTCCATAATATGGGGAAGCGTCAAAACCTATTACTGTAGTTATTACTGTAGTTATTACCATGTTTGTGGAGGAAGAACCATCCAATAACCAGCCATTTACTGTGATGGCTACCATCGGGCACCGTTGGGTTTTGAGGCCCAAATTGCGGGCGACCCAATGGCTGCACTGTTTCTCTGGGAGAAACCGGCAGCCAAACGTTTCTGTTTTTGGTGATCCCTCCAACTTTTGCACGCCCTAATTTGCCCCTAATTTTATCATGTGTTATCCCTGAAATGGGTCCCAAATCATTTGGACATAGATGGCTAAACGAAGGTTTCTCAGGGGGTGGCTCCATGCGGCTGCCAAAATTGAACACCAAGCACCACCCCATTGGCTATTCCCATCCAACCACATTCTATTTAGCATGTTTCGTTCTTTTCGAGTTCAAAATCCTGGTATTGAAGTTTGACAGTGAGCTTCACCTTTTCATACTAGTGAATAGTCACTGGTACCAGTTCTTTTCCAAATCCTAGTACCGGTAATCAAACGTGTGGGGCCCATCCACCATTTATAGTTATAGATTTAGATTATTCTCCAACAACACCTCTGGGGATTGTCCTATGATTTTGCCACGACTCGCCGGCACCGAGGACAGGTAGCAACTCGCGACACCAACCAGGCTTCTTCGGCAAGGGTATGATCAAGTCACACCTTATGGTGACCCTTAAAGATAGAGCAGTGATTTACTACATGAGTATATGGTTACTGCAACCTCACAGATTTCGCATCATTTTTGGCAGATTGTAGCAGCTTCTATCTTGGTGGGGTGGCTATATGGTATCACTCCCCATACTTGAGGGTGCAGTTGGGAGGAAATACTGTAAATATTTCACAGTATTTACAGTAAATACTAAACTGATAAGTGGGATGAAATACTATCCCCATAGTACTAAGTACACTAAATATGGTGATAGTATTATCCCATATTATCCCCACAGTTATCTACATTAAATACACGGTGATGACTAACCTCCATTAGTTGGGAGATGGTACCGTTATTGGTGCCGCTGTGATGAAATTTTCCATTTCACTGGAACTGCAGCTGTGCTAGCTGCTATCTCACAATCGGCTTATAACTTTTTGTCTGGTTGGTGGTTTCAAACATGGCTGGATTATTTTCCATTTCATATATGGGGATAATCCAACCCCATTGACGAACTCCATCATTTTTCAGAGGGGTTGAAACCACCAACCAGTTGTAATATGAAGTGGTAATCCATAGTTAACTTGGCTTATTTGGGGATCCATCATGAAAATTATGGCTCAGCAGAATCCCCAAATGGGATTATTGTAATTGATACCCCAGAATTGTTATATATTGCAATCTATTGCAATACGGGAACCGCAATTTAGAATTGTAATATTATAGTGTAATATATTGTAACCAGTTGTAATATATGGTATTAGCAACTTTTTAGATATCACCATTATATAACCATTATATCTACCATATCATGATTAGATCTATCATATCCCCATAAAATCTAACCAAACATATTAATGATCTAATAATATATTGCAATGTATTAAGATAATCTAACCCAGTACAATAATACATTGCAATATTATTATATATCCCATAAAATCTTAATATTATTATTATATTAGATCCATCATATCCCCATAGATATTAGATCTATCATATCACTATATTATTATATAGATCTAATATACTAATATATTGCAATGTATTATTGTAGTGACCACTTGCGATTCGAGGGATGATCCGAGTGGCGGATCAAGATTCGCCTTCCCAAGCGATGAAAGTTATGGACCTGTTGATCAGTTAATTGGGGGTTTCCATGGGGGATCCCAAAATGGTTGGTTTATAATGGACAAACCCATTCAAATAGATGATTTGGGGGTACCCCCATTTCAGGAAAACCTCAATTGGTTGGGGGCTATTACTGTAACCTAACTGGCCTATTGGGGATTCTGATAAACCGGTTTTAACGATGGCCATTCACCCACCAGTAGAATTGGATGGGATAGGGATATTTGATGATATTTGTCATGGCTCATCTGGAAAACATGACTTCACAGTAGAAGAATTGCCAGCCAAATCGCTACAGCGAAATGGTTTCGGAACGTCCAAGGAGCGCGCTTTACCAAAGGAAAATACCCAGGACGGACAGATCCACAACATTTCAGTAGGGTTTCTGAGAGGGTTCTGACTACGTGTAAATGCTGTGGAAGTGCCAAGGGAATTCACAAAGATGCAACTTTGAGGCTTTCCATGAAAGAACAACTGGGTCTTGGAAGAAATCCCTATGCCAATATTATATATATATATATACACACACACACCCTTAGAAACCCATTCATTATATTTATATATATATATATCCTAATATTTTGAAATGTATAGGGTTTCGAAAGGAATATATGCTTAATATCCTAATATTTTGAATCTGTTTTCCATGATCCATTCATTTTGCCCATCTTTTTATGTGTCTGAAGCCCCGCCCGAGGCTTCATGGGAGGTGGGCTGCGTGGGGCAAGAAGTCCTCATACTTTACTCCGAGGCGTGGTTCGTTGGTGAAAGTTGACTGGTTGGATGCGATTTTTTTGGAGGATATGGATGTTTTTTTTTGGGGGGATATGGATGATGTTGGATGCAATTTTTTTTTGGATATGACAGGGGTGAACGGTTTTACTCGATCCCATTTTTTTTGTGATGATGTTCTCCATCCTAACCAAGCGGAGAGCTCGGCTCTCACCAGGCTGGAGCAACACAGGCTATCGCGGTCGCTCGGTGACCCGAAGAGAGAGGCCGCAAAAAGGGCCTGCTACTGAAGTAAGGTGATGGAGATTATAGTCGTACTGATTACTATACCCTCTGGTAATTTAACGTATTGAAAATGGCCATAGAAATAGTGGATTTACCCATTGAAAATGGTGATTTTCCATAGTTATGTTAGTTTACCAGAGGCTAGCATCATCAATAATACGAGAATAGCATATTGATATGTATTGATTATAGTATAATTCGAGGGAAAACTTATAGTTGAAACCACAGCTTTTTCCTGCGCACATTTGAAAAAATACTGCGGATGTTCCCTTTAATTCTGGGAATATCCCTGTGATATTCTAGATTAGCCACGTTGAATCCCATATTCTTGGTTTTTATATGGAGGTTTCCTAAGTCATGGGGGTACCCAAAATCATCCAAGTCATTCTTTAGACCATGAATTAGTATTGAAAGCCATGGTGACTCGGGGTACTCCCATGACTTAGGAAGCCCGGAACTATACTTGGCTGTTGATTCTTGGAGAAGCCATTTGAGTAGCGGATGAAATTAGATGAAATTACTATATTTGGGGGAACTCCCGAGAATAACTTAATCAAAGAGGGTAGATCTTAATCCGGGCTTGGCATTATCTGTTGGTGATGGGTTCGAACTATTGTTTATATTCCATCCTATATGCTATGTACCTGGGATGATGCTACCCGATACCCATTGACTTTGCTACTGTTCAGGGAGCTTGAAAGCACCAACAACAAGAAAGGATGCAAGCAACCAAAATTTTTGAGTAAGATGTTTACCGTCAACCAGAGTAAAACTGACATTTCCGATTCACCATTCTATAGAGTTCATATGAGTTCCTGTTATAAACCCACTTCGTGGTGATCATATTCACACAATAGGGTGCAGATATCATACCCTCTGGTTATTTAATGTGGCTGGCTGGAAAGTTTCAACATTTTATAGCTACTGTAGGTAAATAATCATAAATTATTGATCTAAATGGGCCATCTATACCAAAGCTATGTTAAATAACCAGAGGGTAAATCACCAGTTCGTTGATAAAGCCATGAACTATATACTTATATCAACCTCCAACCAGTAGCTATAGTATGATATGGTTATATCAACCTATAGTCTAGTGAACCCTAGTGAACCTTCTGTGCGTCGCCAGTCAAAGCTCGGGTGCTGCGATGCGTCATCGGCATCCAACGCATACACCTTCCCGCGGGTGCAGCCGGGGGGAGCTGGGAGGAAATTCATATGGATCAGTGAGATTTTCAGGACCCTAAAATGGAGGTACGTTGGTACCATATTTGGCCATATTTTGTGGGGATATTCCCTGAAATTTAGGCCTGAAAACTAGGCCTTACATATGGAATCGGTACCTCCAGTTTAGGTTCCTGAAATGGCCATTGAGAAGGGGAATAGAGTTAAGGTGGGATGACTATGTGGACTATTGTTAAGGACTAGGACTATTGTAGTGAATGACTAATATAGTTCACCAAGGACTAATAAGGACTATAGTCAACTAGTTAAGGACGAACATAGCATACCACAGTCAAGGACTATTGTGTATCACTAGAATAACTATGCTTATAGTGGGAATACTTCAGGTATCATGGGAATATTACTGGGGTGCAGTGGTAGTTATAAGTGGATGATATGTGTATATTATACAACTGTAGTAATAGGGGTTATATCCCAACTTATGGGGGTTCAGATAACAGGGGTTTTATCCATTTGTAACCTCAACTGCACTGGATGATTTATAATGACTGCACTGTGACATGACTGGAGTGATGGTTAACTAACGGGAATCATCCCCAAATGGCCTTATTTCAGCTATCAAGTCCGTGAATTGTTATACAATAGAATTCTGGTAGATTTATGTATTCTCCAACAGTAATGGGATACAGCAAACAAGAAATCATGGGATATAGATATAGCTAGTTATACAATGGGAACTTTTGGGAAATGGACATAGCCCTTAGGTAGTTTAGCAGCTTGCGAACTGGAACATCACCCCTCTTAATATTTGAATCATCAAATTAAATGGATGATTACAGTATCTATAGCTATGCTGAATGGAGATTAATCCAATTTTGTTTGTTGATGGCTTTCGAGTATTTCATATTTGCGATGATGATGCCAGTTGACATGAAGGTTGTCCGTGCAAATGGAGACAACAAATAGTGGATTTATCATGTATCCAGCCAAACTGTGGACTTTAGCATCAAACATAGGGATACATATCCAGCCAATAGAGCATGGATCTGGTTTTGTCAGATGGGTTATAGCACCATTTTCACGTGAATGTACCAAGAATCACAATGAAGCTACCAAACTACAGGGAGAGGACGAGCAATTTTCGGGGATTCATAGATGTTCTTTCCATTTTGGTCGAGGAAAAATGGGAAAAATGGGGACCGGGGGGGACCTGACCTTCTATTTTTCAGAAGGGGTACCCTCTGGTAAACTAACATAGCTATTGAACATGGCCATTTATAGTGGATTTACCCATTGAAAATGGTGATTTTCCATAGCTATGTTAGTTTACTAGAGGGTAAGCGATGAAACATGTGAAGTGACAAAGCAATTTTCATAAACCATCCCAAAGACCAAGAATAGAAGGATGTCACAAGCAACTTAACTGGACAAGTGGATATAACATGGGGCTGTAACTATGGGGTGGATAACCCAAAATTCAGGTACCCTGTTCAACATTGGTTTCCCATTAACAATGATCAAGAACTTAAATGATAGCTTGGGGTCCCCGCTTGAAGGACCCCCTCCAAATGTGAAGATGGGGTAAGGTTCTATTTTCTTGGAGGAGTTCAACTGGATGTGAGCCATCTCTTTCCCACCGATCATCTAATGAAATTCAAGTCTACTCAGATGAGTGTGTGTGTGTGGAACATCTGAACAGATGTCAAACTTCTACCTGATGATGTCGATTTTGGCTCTTCGTTTTGTTTTCGTTTTTTTCTCTTCGTGATGCTTTGTCAACCTCAACTGCCGTTTTCAACTTCAATATCCATTTTAGAGCAGGGGGCAGGAGCGTCATGGAAAGTCTCCTGCCAACGAAGACACTTACCACCGACGGTGATACCAGACTTGGCCAGTCTGGCGTACCTGCATTGGTGTGATCACCTGTTGTTCAGGGTTTGCTTCCATTCAATTTTCATTTTCTGACGATGAGAAGAGTCTCAACCCAAGAACCTCCATGGCGGTTTGTGCAATTTTCTGCACTGTTGTCGCAATCTGTCAACTTATTTCATCTAGCATTGATTTTGGCGATAGTATCTTCTCGCTCATTTCTCGGGTCTTTTCACCGACCCATTCCGGTCAGGTATAATTGGAGTGTTTTTGCACGTAAGATGCATTCCACATCAGAATTCGCAAAGATTGTTCTGAGCAAGTGTGTGTGTGTGTACCATTTGAACAGATGTGAAACTTCTGCGTTGACTTCGTTTTACATTTCAATATTTTTATTTTCCAGTTTGCAGGGGGGCACAGAAGGCCCATAGAGCTGTGCCCAACGAAGCTCTCTATGGTGTGTCCTTAGGATATCCAGGCTGATCACCTGGACGTACCTGCAACTCAATTTTCTCCATGTCGAATGTGGCAAGGGGCTAAGCCGAGAACCCTACAGCGACAATTTATTTATTCATAATTTGGGATCTATTATTTCGTCGTCATGGCAGAGGGCTAGATCAATTTCAGTATCTTGCGATGTATTTGATGGTGTTTCTGGACGAGTTTGTCTTTTCGGAGTACCTCCTATTTGTCGACTAATTCTTCTAGGATTTTTGTTTTCCTGAATTCTTTGCACGTTATAGGACTCAGTTCCTGATGGATCACTTAAACGATCCAACTTTGTCTAGTGTGTGATTTTATGGGGTATAACTCGGTCTAACCTGAAATTTGGCAATTTCATAGGGAACCTGATAAAGCTGTGGATTTGGGGCCAACTTTTCGCAGCTTTACTCCTCACTGAGAAGTCGACACAGCCATTTGGCCAGATGTATGAGTAAGCTTTGATTGAGCAGCTTCAAGGAATATTTCTTGGATCACAAATGAGAAAGTAGACTAAGCAGCTAAACATTTCTTTTTGCAGCACATCCAAGATTATGTAGGATGCAGTTAAACATCTCACATCATCATTTGTTTCGGGGGGGTTATAGCAGCCCCAAAAAGCGAAAAAAAGGTGAGATATCGCATCCAAAATAGATTGGCACATGCCATTTCCATGCCTTTATTTTTTTTGTGTGGATTTCTAGAAATACCCTTATCATCCCCTATGAAAAATCCACCCCAAACAACAGGCCCAATCCCCGCCGCTTCCTGGACACGGCGTTGGTGCGGAGCCGTAGCGGCGTGGTGATTTCTCTTTGAGTAGAACTACTATGGTGATGAAATCAATTGGTAGTTACTATTCAGTGGTTACTATGGTGATGATATAGTACATTACTATTAGTGGTTACTATTCAATTACTAATACTATATAACCACTGATTTACCAGTGATGAAATACTAGAATAATAATATATAGTGATATAACCATCAATATTATAGTATATAACAACTATTTTGTTGTATGGCAATATAATATAACAACTATTTTTACTAGAATAGTAATTAGTTATATAGTATTCAGTGGTTTGTCTAATCCCAGTCCCCTAAATATAAAATGGCCCCAAAGCGACAGCCTGGTAATATTGAATCTGTTCATTTTGGAGTCCATATGGGAGTGGTATTCATGACCCATAGTCATGTAAGATCCTCCCAGGATTCCTCATCCGTTTCTTTAAACAAAAAGGGTGAACCCTTTTGACCAGTGGATGCCGATGTTCATTGATGTTCATCTGTTCATCTCAGATATTGTGGGGATGGGTTGAGTTACCTATGAAACTACATGACTGGTGGAAAAACCATCGATCAACCGTGTATTTTACAGTGCCATCCGGGTATCAGGGCTTTGACCCATAACCACGTGTGTCCATTGAAAAAACATCGATCTATATGCTGTCCTCATCGGTGGAGTAAACAACCATCAATGATCATCCTTTGCCTTAAAATCCACGCGTTTGCTGAAATTTCCCTAGTGCTTGGCGCTTAACTATGCGGTGGTTCTTGGAGGGAGCGGTGAAGGGAACTATGGATATCCATTTTCCCTAGTTCAAAAGGGGAACTACCCTCCGCTCATCAAACATGGCAGTTGGAATTTTCCCCCAAAAAAAGTTCTATGATTTTCCCAGAAACAAAAGCTCCTTGCATAGGCAGGAGATTTCCCAGCTATGTTTCATTACCAGGGAAATCCCATGACATCCCACTAAAGCTCCATGAATCCCATGACAAGATCCCATAAAATCCCTGTGAAACCAGGCTCATCAAGGTGTTGGACACTTGCACTTTCGCCCCATAGGCGGCACCCTGATGGGACGGCATCCTGATGGGACGGCATCAGTTGGATGCTTTTGTTTTCTGTGCGTGGAAATTCGAACGAATATGATGAATATGAAATGGAGATAGCCCAAGCTCGCTGGATGGTGTGTATTTCCATGGGAAAATCCATGTAGAAATGGATGATTTAGGGGGACCCCTATTTCAGGAAACGTCCATATAGGGATGTCACTTGGATGATGCAAAAATATACCCAATTGATGATCTAGCTGGTGGTTTCAAAGATCTTTTTGATTCTCAGCCCTACTATGATCTCAACGGTCTCTGCCCTGATTTTTCAGGGGGTTGAAATTGCGAAATCACCAACTCGGTTGCTGCGAGATCACCTGCGAAATGATGGTTCTTGTTGTGAGGGTAACTCACCCATCGTGAGGCCGAAAAAAACCGGGTGGGGAATTATCAAATACTTCATCCAGATTTTTCGGTAAGAAGCCATGGTGTCTGAGATCAATCCATGGATTGGTGGGGGGATGCTGATTTTAAAGATTTGAGGTCCGGAGTCATACTTTCGACACGTGTGGTTTGTACGTTGAGAGTCCATGGCCTGGTCAGAGTGCCTGTCAAAGTGGCTTGGATGGTTTTCTTTCCTCGATATGTTGGGGCACTCTTTTCATAGGGATTCAACCGCCCCTATTTCGGTGACCCGCCCAACAGGGTGGTGCCCCCGTTCGGAATCGCGTTCAGTTGGGGGCCACATAAGTCCAATTTCACTCGGGTTTATAGGTGATATATCCAACTAGTCTGGTTGGTGCTTTCAGACATTTGGATTATTTTCCATAATATATGGGATAATCCCAACCCCATTGACTTTCATATATTTCAAGATGGTTAAAACCACCAACCAGTAATGGGATTATCAGCCATTTATAACTGGGCAACCGGTGATAGCCACAATTCGGTACCCATTTGATCCCCCCAAATGTATCTGGGATGGGTTGGTGGGTTGGGTGAATCTGAAAATAGATCTAAATATAACTGATAAATGATTAAATGTTATTAAATGTTTATTCTCACCAGAATCCAGTTTTTTTATCCTACTGAAGCGACTCGGACTCTAGATCCAACTGGCCAAGCCAGTTGTCGCCCAGTTTTCTCCGCCTGGCAGGCCGCGTGCGGGAGGAGTAGAAATGATGGCGCCAGCGTCACGGATAAAAAAATCGGCCTTGAATACAGAAAGCCCTGCTCCAGACTTTGAAGAGAAACAACATATGGTGACTTCATGGTGATATACTGGGATTTGATGGGATTTAAAAGTGATATACTGGGATTTTGTGGAATTTTGAAGGTATTTTTATTGGAAATTGTGTCTTAATGGTGATTTTTCATGGTGACTTAATGAGGGAACATGATGATTTTTACCAATTGATGTGGTACCGGATTTTCAGAACTCAAGTGGCGTTTCTGGACAGTTCCGAATGGGACTTTTTTCAGCATTAGTGACTGGTAGTGACTGGTAGTGCTTTACCCAAATTGGTGATCACAGATGGGTATGGGTCAAAATTAGGTACCCCAATAATTGGATGGTTAATACTAAACTAGACATTCACATCTGTGGTCCCACATCGGTCTTCCATTTTGACCCACATCCAGATGGCCAAAGTCCTAATTTTTTTTAGATGACAAACTCTGATTGAAATGCCGAAAAAGTGGATTTCCCAGCCGTCTGTTGATTTTTACGGAGAGAATCTTTATGGATCTGGCCAAAAAAAACTGGCACAGCTCGGCAAAGATCGTCGTTGGGAAAAAATCTATATCATTTGGGTCTGAACAACTGCAGGTGTTTCAATCCATCCAAAATGAATGGGATTTTCACAAACTTGGGGTGAACATCAGTGAACATCCAAAATGAATGTGGGATGTTCACACATAGTTTCAGATACAAGGTGGGGCCCCCAAACGATAGCTAAGTTGGTTTATAACTCCAATAACTATGGTTTATAGGTACCTATAACTATAGGTTTATAACTCCAATATCTATGGTTTATAGGTGATATATCTATAGTTAATGGGATTATAAACCAACTTATAACTGGGGGGCCCCACATTGTAGGTATTGAAGCATCAAGAGGTCGGGTGACCAGAAGAAATGGCCTTTATGGGCGCTCTCCGATTTTCACTTAAATCCCTTGGAGATGGACGAAAAACACCCGGAAACCATGGGGAACACCGAAAAACCAAGGTGGAAAATCCATGGTTTCCTGGGGAAAATATGAACATGATCTAGAAAAGGTGGATAAACACCACATCGAACTGTGAGTTTTGTGTTCTTTTTGTCCCAGACGTCGACTCGACTCGAGTCGGGAAGGCTCGGAACATATCTTTTAACGACATGACTGGACGGGGGCGGACGGGGCCGGCGATTGGATGTCTTCGCATCTTCCCAGTGAAGGTCTTTGACCAAAAAGTGTCCACAAGGGTACAGGATGGGGCCCAGTGATGTTTGTTGGTTTATAAACCATTCTAACCATTTCTAACCCCAATTAACTAGTTCGTTATATCATGTTAGATCTACCATAAACTATAGAATTCAGCCACTGAAATAAGGCAACTGAATGCTATCTTGGGGGCGGCATCCTGTAGCACTTACTTTCCAGGAAACTGGTCTTTGAGAATCACCAAATCCTTCATTTTCTGGCCATAGAAAGGATCATCATTTCTGTTTTTGGAGGAAATGATTGTGTGAACATTTTCTGCTGAACACCTTTGATCCAATTTTAAGCAACAAAGTTGAATCCAAAAAAGTCACGTGAGCAGTTGCAAAAGCCCTGTTGCTTGATGACACCCCTAGGATTTGAGTAGCCAACATTGAAGATTATCATGTCATGTTACCCTCTGGTAATTTAACGTAGCTATTGAAAATGACCATTTATAGTGAGTTTTTCCATTAAAAATGGTGATTTTCCATAGTTATGTAAACGTTTACCAGAGGGTAGTTCTTATCATATCTTATCCATCCTAAATCATCCTAAACTTTTGATTGCGCCAACATTGCTTCCATATACGAATCATGGTTTGTATTTTCTGGGGCTATACGGCTGCCTTTGTATATTGAGGATTCTGAAGTGTCGCACAAAAGGATCCCCAAGATCCACGGGCTTAGTTCGTCGAAGATTCGTATCATTTTGTTTTCGCATATCATTTTGACACAGTTTGACTTGATCTAACTTAGTTTATGTGTTTTTTCTACATGTTTTGCTACATGTTAATACATGTTAATGACAGAATTTCATGACTAAGTGATTCACAGCCATCATGATTGCGCCATGCCGATGGGATAAGCCAGATCACCCCCCATGGGATTTTTGTGGCTTGACCTGGCTTTCCGGGGGGATCATTACCCTAAAATTGCCGTTCTTTTCCGGGAACACGATAACGATCCCTAAAATTTGCTTGAGCTTTTTTTTTTTTTATCATTGGACGGATCGGACGATTATGTATATATACTATATACATATATGATAGATATTGATAGATATTGCATATACATACATACATCAATATGACCCTAATTTTTAGAGACACATGGGCCTGGCTGTCACACAGCGAACGGCGTTCATTGGGTGATGCGGGTCTTATGGCCTCGGTTGTTCGACGCGGAGTCGCCATGGAAATATCACTGGAGCCGCGGTCCTCGGAACCGCCGATTAGTCGAGGCATTTTTTTTGATACAGAAGAACATATAGAGATACACATATGATGTATAACATGGACGTATATATATAATATATAATCTATATATATAATATATGTATAATATATATATATATATAATAATATATAATATATATATACAGAGTATATATATAATTATATATATATATATATATATGTATAAATGTATATGTATACAGACATACCATATCCTGCTTAAACACAGCTCCTTGAAGTAGTGACCGGCCCCCGAGAACTGATGCGGAGACGATTTTTGATTTGGGAAGCCGCATCAGATAGGTAGACAGACAGACAGACAGCCAGACAGACAGACAGACAGACAGACAGATAGACAGACAGACAGACAGATAGATAGATAGATAGATAGATAGATAGACAACTACAACAACTACAACTACACTACATGGATGGATATTTGTACATGTACACTTGCCTCATTTCTAGCGATGAATTCATCCGCCTCGAAGATGGCTCCTGACTTGATCTCTCCCGCAGAAAAGTTGCGGCGATCGAAAGGTTTCAACGTGCAAATGACGGCGAAGGATACAGAGGCCCCAAGCGCGAAGTCGAGGTAGGACAAAAGGACGTTTCAGTCAGCAGGGTTTCATCAAACATGGTGAAGAATGGTGCTTAAAACCCTCAAACATCTGGGGATCGACGTGTTTTTTTTTTTTTTTATGAGAACGGATGAGTCCAAAAATTGACTGATTGACGGATCGTGGTCATTGACTGATCAAATCACTGTTTGATCAAATCACTGGAGCTTCGCATCTGAGAGTTACCCTCTGGTTATGACATTCACAGTTTGCCATGGAAAGATCCACCATTTTTAAGAACGGTAAACCATCTATTTCTATGGGCCATCTATACCATGGCTATGTTAGTCATAACCAGAGGGTATATGTCAAGGCAACATGGATGCCATAGCTATGTTGGATGCCATCGGATGGGTTTATTGACCAGAAAGATATCTCGTGGTCCTCCGCAACAATTTACTTCATACGGCAAAGTTCCGTTTTTGTTGGAACTTTGCGTGTAAAAATATGTACCCTCTGGTAAACAAACAGAACTATGGAAAATCACCATGTTTAATGGGAACATTCACTATAAATGGCCATTTTCAATAGCAAACTGTTAAATTGCCAGAGGGTATATACAACAGAACTGGGCATGCCAATCAACCCTGGGCTCAGTACTTGGATACGCATCTGAATTGGGACAGTTGGGTCCTGTAGATAGCTGGGTGAACGAACCTTGGTATGAAGCACCTGCAAACTGGGATGTAAAGATGTTCCAGGATTTGATGATGCCGAGGAAGGATGGTTGCAACTCAAGTTGTGAAAACCAAAGTACCTCATGACCATCTAGCCTGCAAGACTTGGGGCGTGAAGAATCACGATAAATGTATACACATGGGCCACATGGGGATGTTCCAGATGATAAATGATTCATCGCAATTGACAAATCCCGAGGCAGCACAAAACAACTCGAGTTCAAACTGATCTAATTCCTGGGGCCCTTAAGAAATTGATCAATAGCCATGTCGGGGATCAGCGCTGGACCTTAACAAAAACAGATCTGACCTGAAAACCATCCATTTCTTTGGATACCATCTGGTTATGACTAACAGTTCGCCATGGTATAGCCATGGCCCTAATCGAAATAGATGATTTTCCCAGCTAGAAAGCTCCATTTATTTTAAGGGGATTTTCCAGCCGGCTATGTTAGTCATCCACTTTGTATAGATTTATCCACTTGCTTCAGAGAGTAAGCCCATCATTTCGTTGGATGAGTTTCCCGGCTAGACGCCACCATTTAGAACTGGTTGGTGGTTTGGAACATGAAGGGATGCTAGGGCATTATACTACTTGGCTTATTGGGGATTATTATAAACCATATACTGATTGGTGGTTTGGAACATGACTTTTATATACTTTTATGACTTTCCATCCAGTTGGGAATGGAATAATCATCCCAACTGTTACTCACTCCATCATTTTTCAGAGGGGTAGGTCAACCACCAATTAGAGAATTTAGATCCATTTAAGTCGGGGATTTCCCCAACAGCGAAAATTTTCTTGAGGTCAAGAGCTTGCTTACCAAGCACTTCGGATGAAAAAATGATGATTCACATATCTCCAAAGGGAATTGGGATACATATGCCCTCGTCCTATGCGTGGAAAGCACAGAATAGAATCAGGGGGTGCCAAGAACATCCCTGCAAATCCGTGCGCAAAATCAGGTGTCCGTGTCTATTAAATCAATAATTCTTCAGCGGCCAAGTAGGAAGAACAACCATGGATTCCCCAGCATTTTGCTGAGCATTTTTTTTTTGTTTGTTTCAAGATTTTCTCCATCGAGGAGCCAGATGGACGAAGCACATAGAAAAGTCAGCACAATAGGGGTCGACATGATGAAGTCGAGATGAGAAGATGTCGAAGATTTTTGGAGTTTGTTTTGGAGGCAACATGCAACCAGCGCAAGATGTGGGTGCCATGGCGTCCGCAGTAATCGTGAAAACCCGTCCCTCCGTAAGCGTGGCATCTGTCACTTGGATCGAGGCTCCCTTTTTCTAGGGCTATGGTTGTGTCCAAACATGAGCTATACCCGAATGGAGGTTGCCTAAAATAGGGCTACCCCCCCAAATTATCCATTTTAGTAGGATTTCCCATTATAAACTAGAAATTTGGGATACCTCCATTTATGGAAACCCCCAAATAAATGGCCGTTTTACTCTGGAAGGACCCATAGAACTGTGTACTCCCAGGTCCGCCATGCGACGGCCTGCGGAAGGATTTGCGAGGCGTGGTGAAACTTGAGATTTTCATGGAGGTTTCATAGCAATTTTCAAGGCATCACTCGTCATTTCTTGAGAGATGCTAAAACGCGACGTTTTTAAGCGCCAGCCATTTGAAATGTTTGTTCGAGGGAATTGAGTGATTTTTGAGTCATGTGGTTTTTGAAAAAAATCTTAAAACGACTTTTCACATATTGCAAACTATTTCAAAACTTTGCATTTTGAAGATCAGAAAAAGTACCATAAAAAACGACAATGGTAGCTCAAGACTAATGTACTAGTAGACTTAGTAGACCTTCAAGGTTGCTCAGCAACTGCGGCAGTTTTTCATAGCCAAATTGCTCTGGAACCATCCAAGATGGCATCTAAAGATTGAAATCCGACAAAAAACAGCTCTAGCACAGATCTAGATCTAGAGACATCTAAAGTATCTAAAGATGGTTTGGTGTTGAAGATGTACTTTAGTGACTTTAGTGGTAAGAGATTCATGACTTGATCCCTTCGCCAAGCCGCCTGGCGCGCCAGGGACGGCAGCCTTTTGTGTCCCGGGAGTGGCTGGAGCGCTGTGCACGGAGCCCGAGGTTGGCAGGTTGGCAGGTTGGCAGGGCCTGGAGTCATCCCAAGTTTCACCTATGGTGTGGATTTTTGTTGGGGGAAAAGCCAGACATATTTTTTGGTAGAAGATGAACAGAGAAGTATAAGAGATAACATAGAAAATTAATGAACATGAAAAATGTCTGGTTGGTGGTGACTGGAACCATGGAATTTGATTAGACTTTCCAGAAACACTTGGGAATGGAAAAATCATCCCAACTGACGATTCGTCCATCATTTTTCAGAGGGCTAGGGCTCAACCACCAACCAGATGAGGATCTAAAGAGATGGATGTGGCCCTAGCAGCTACCCGGCCTGGTAAACGTTAAGAAAAAACGAACTGGAAAGATCGATCATTTTTATATAATGGGTGAAAATCCACGATGTATGGCTATGGCTTCCATGTCGCAAACTGTGAATGTTTACCAGGCCGGGTATGAATTGGTCATGTGCATCTGACCAGGCGATTTCCATTGATTTCCGGCAATTGCACGTCCAACTTGTGGCAGGGTCGTGCATATTAGGAGGCTATCCCATACGTTACAATGTGGTGCCCCCCAGTTATGTTTAAATTGGTTTATAAACCCCATTAACATCCATTCACCATAGTTATAAGTATCACAAACCATAGTTATAGTTATGTTTGTTGGTTTTAAACCCCATGAATACCATAGTTGTAAGATGTAAGATGTTATAAGTATCGTCATAAACCCATAGTTCTTGGAGTTTTATGTTCACCAACTTAGCTATCGAACGGGGGCCTCACCTTATATCAAAGTATCCCTATCCGGGGCAACTGGCCAAGGCCTTTTTTTTCGCTTGTGGAGTTGTGGGGCAGAGGCCTGGCTCCGGCTAACCTCTGCGGGATGGAGATACGAAGACAAAAAGAATAGATATATATGGGATTTGAGGACATCGAATGGGATATAATATATATATATAGATATGATATATGATATATATATATATAGATATGATATATATGTATATTATTAGGACATATCATATATTCGACATCCTCATGATAACTGGGGATTTTGACCCGATTTCTGAGGATTTTTTTGTACCCGAATTTGTGATAAAAGCACTTCGAAAGTTTCGGAATGGTTTTTTTCTCCGCGATTTCTGACTGGGAAGGGACTCAGGAGTTCCATGGCCATTCTCACTTCTCAGCTTCGCAATGAGATGGGATGAAATGGGTACCCATGGGTACCCCAATGAAACGATCTGAGCTACCGCATGGAATACTTTTCAGATGTTCATCATGGAGATGTTTCTCTAAAAAGTGTCAGGGTACCCTCTGGTAAACTAACATAGCTATGGAAAATGGCCCATTTATAGTTGATTTTCCCATTAAAAATGGTGATTTTTCATAGTTTTTTGTTAACGTTTACCAGAGGGTACTATGAATCACAGGAAATTTCCTGCAGATGTTGAGATTCAGTTCCCAGGATTCAGTGAAAAATTTCGAAGTTGGCGAGCCACCGTTCAACTTTGGATTTTGTTGGTTCCCAAGATCTTTGGTGTATATATGGATATATATATATACCCATATGGATATAATATATATATATATATTATATTATATTATATTATATATATATTATATATATATATATTAGATGTATATAACATAAGTATATGTTATACTATATTGATATATTTATTTATATATATATACAATACATATAACGTACAACATATCCAACAATATTTGTTTTGAATTTCAACATACCAGTAGTACCGCACAAGGCGGTGGCGGAAGTTTCAAAAATAGGAAACCTATAGGAGAGGTTGGTTGTTGTGAATCAGGGATGGCAGAGCGAAGCCACTGCTGGAGCGAAAGGTGATTGA
>Ga0126342_10007357_pt1 | contig 19640 bp, 18 predicted proteins | sample Cyp1metagenome_FD_92528 | JGI IMG/M metagenome (GOLD analysis project Ga0126342, IMG submission 92528) | Coral microbial communities from Lord Howe Island, Old Settlement Bay, Australia - Cyphastrea 1 metagenome | ecosystem: Host-associated > Invertebrates > Cnidaria > Coral ... | reverse complement strand
CTTGGTGGCTCATCCCACTTAGTAAGTGGGTTATAACCCCAATTATAAGTGGATTAACCCTACTTATCCCATTTATAACTGGGGTTATAACCCACTTACTAAGTGGGATGAGCCACCAAGTAGGGCTTAAAAAGGCGAGTCTAAGACCAGCCAATCATTTTTCAGGTGCTTTGCATGAACGGTGAAGCATTGACCTTGCGGGGAATCGCCCTGAGCACACTGGGCAGCCAACTCCGACTCTTGGCGATTTCGGAGGTGATTTCCTGGCAGCCAAGCATTGGGAGTCAAGGGAAAATCTATAGGAAAAGCCGATATTTTGGGAGGTAGAAACCCGAGAAACCATGGTTTTCCTGTAGATTGTCTCTTAAAGCCATCCATTGACCTCCAAATCTATGAACATTGAGCGGTGTTCAAAAGCCCTTTGGTTGATATATTTTTTCTTTTTTCGGTGGGGATACTAGATTATATTGGGGCCCTTTTGCGGTCTTGAGTAAATGAAGGATTCAACCAACATAAATCCACGGCCATTCCCAGCCATTCCCTCAGGTTTCGTTCCCTGTTTTGGAGATAATGGTACAGTAATTTATTTGAATAACCACTAGAAGTGACACTTTTAGGAGGGGAGCTTAGAACCGAGAAAATTGGCTTTCATTGACCAAGAATTGGATTCAATGGGGTAGAGATAACAACTCATTGGGTATTTTGATCTGTATACCTGGAATTTGCCGAAGTTTTTTGGGTTTTTCTTAACCCTTGATTCATACATCACTGGTGGTTTCAAAGATTTTTTATTTTCCATCATATATGGGATGTCATCCTTCCCATTGACTCATATTTTTCAGAGGGGTAGGTCAACCACCACCAACCAGATCAGAAATGGGGAGTCTACTGGGAAGATGTTTTGACATTTGGCCCCCGCTGAATCGCACATCCATTTTCAGATCTCCCGATCCTGCCGCTCCGCAACGGTCATCCCAAATAGGGGTTTTTGCGGTGTCAACGGAACCAACCAGTAATGGCAACAATTGGTTAATCATTATATATAATAGTAATAATAATAATCATAATGATAATGATAATGATAATGATAATAATAATACTACTAATAATAATAATGATAGTAATAATAATAACATGATTGGTGGTTAACAATGCTTATTCCAACTAGTGATGATGAACTAGCTAATCATGCTTAATGGTAATATGAACCGCTCATTCGGCGACGGATTTTTATTGTTGTGCATCGCACAATCCAGATCCACTTGAATTCAATTGGTGATGTAGCCATCTTAGACTATATCTTAGACTCCGTTGCGAGAAGTGAGTACCCGCCAAGAATGGATGGTTAAATACTGCAAACTGTAAATATGACCAATTGTGTGGGTCCTTGGTACCCCAATTCCGAGACATGCCCACTTGGATTATTTGCCATGTCATCTTATGATATCTTGTGTTCTATGTTGGGGAAAGCAGACATGGAATGCATCCCTTTTTAATGGTAAATCCTTGGGAGTTTCGAGCAGAAAACAGCCAGGAAAGATGGTATCATTGAAGCTTCCTGCGAAGCCGGGCGCCCAGCTTGTTTTGTACCACGGTGCATCACAGCTGGCGCTCTTCAAAAGCTTGCAACAGCAAGGCATTGTGGGTAAAACTGCAACCTTATCGTGCACTTTCGTTCCAGCAGATCTGTTTGCTGCATGGTTCTATGTTCACACCCAGCCGCCCGGTAATGCGAATGAGTTTGCGCTGGAAGGGGTGACATGCTTGGAAGGGGTGGTGGAGGAGCGGTATTTGAAGAGCCTCCCCAAGTGCCTCGAGAGTTTGACCTTTGCATCTAGCTTCAATCATCGCCTGGGCGAGGATGCAAGCTGGCCAACGAGCCTGCGGAACTTGACGTTTGGCCACAAATTTGACCGGAGCCTCAGTGGCACGATCTTGCCACATCTCCTAGAAAATTTGACCTTTGGTGATTCATTCAACCAGAGCTTGGAAACCGTGACCTTACCCAGCCATCTCCGGCGTTTGACGTTTGGTACTTACTTCAACCAGAACTTGGAAAGGGTCGACTTGCCAAAAAGTCTTCAACACTTGACTTTTGGTGCTAAATTCAACCAGAGCCTGGCACTCGTGACGTTGCCAAGCAGTCTTCAAAGTTTAACCTTTGGACGTGACTTCAACTGGAGCCTGGAAAAAGTGCGACTGCCAATTAGTCTGGAAAGTTTAATCTTTGGTCGTGATTTCAACCGGAGCTTGGAACAAGTAGCGTTGCCAAACAGTTTAAAGAACTTGATCTTTGGTCATGATTTTAACCAGAGTTTTAAGACAGTTTCCTTGCCAAGTAGTCTTCAACACTTGACCTTTGGTCATGACTTTGACCACAGCTTGGAAGGTGTAAGTTTGCCAAGCAGTCTCCAAAGCTTGAGTTTTGGGTGCGACTTCAGCATGAACCTGCAACTCCTTGCTTGGCCACAGAGTTTGAACAGCTTGACTTTTGGCTGTGACTTTAACAAGAGCCTGCAATGTGCGACCTTACCGCGAAACCTGCAAAGTTTAACTTTCGGTCGTGACTTCAACCAAAGCCTGGTGGGAGTGACCTTGCCAAGCAGTCTGCAAAGCTTGATGTTTGGTGCTTACTTCAACCGGAGCCTGGAGGGTGTGACACTGCCAGAGAGTCTTCAGAGGTTGACGCTGGGGAGCCAGTTTAACCAGAGCCTGGAACCTGTCATGTTCCCGGTCCGGCTTGAACATTTGGTGTTTGGCGAAGAGTTCAACCAGACATTGGAGCGCGTGACTTTGCCAGACGGTCTTCAAAGTTTGACATTTGGCCGTGATTTCAACCAGAGCCTTGAACATGTAACCTTGCCAAGCAGTCTTAAAGGTTTGACGTTTGGCTATGATTTCGATCAGAGCATGGAGGGTGTGATCTTGCCAATCTATCTTCAAAATTTGACTTTTGGTGAGCGGTTCAACCAGAGTGTGGAAAACATTTTGCCACCCTATCTTCAAACCCTGAAATTCGGCTATGCTTTCGACCAGAGCCTAACATATGTCATGTGGCCAAACTCTCTTCAAGATTTGACATTCGGTGACAGTTTCGACCAAAGCCTCAGGGATGTGAAGTTGCCAAACAGTCTTCAGAACTTGACCTTTGGTGACCGCTTTAATCAGATCCTTGATGTGGGATTGCCAACAGGCCTTCGAAGTTTGACCTTTGGAAAGGCCTTCTGCAGGAAACTGAAGGATGTGACCCTGCCCGAAAGCCTTCAAAGACTGGTTCTTCACAATCCCCTTCGTGTCTTGACCCCATCCATCGTAAAGCAATGCAGGCCTCAGACGCTAGTTGTAAATGGCCTATTGGTAAGCTGCCGGTGATGCACATGACCAGACCGTATGCAGCGAATGTCGAAAAACAAAACAGTGTGCGCGATGCAGCACCAAAAGAGGTTGTCAGATCATGATATTAGACTATATTATACAATATAGATTATATAAAATTGAGCATAGGTCGTTTTTTTCCTCAATGTCAATGATGGAATGACTCAACGGCCAACCAAGAAAACCCCTAGGCGGCAAACTTGGTGTGGCAGATCCTCCAAGTAGTCACAGGATATCCTCAATACATTCTATCAAAGCCCACTAAATCGCCTTTTCATCTAATTCTTGAAGGACAAACCCCACTTATGATGCTTAATTCCTTACGTTTGATGGTTCTTCCCTGTGATTGAGGCTTAAATCAAATCCCAATCTTGCTAGTATTAGTATATCATCGAAGCTTTCATGCTTAAATCCCTTCATTAATCACCATGATTCATGGTGAACTTTGTCCTATTTCCATCGCCAGTCTCGCTTCACGGTGGTGGATATGGGTGGCAACAAAGTGGGTCTGCACAACGCCAAGACCAACCGTCACTCGGTGACCTGCAAGGGTGGAGGACACCCTGAAAAATGGAGTTCTTACGATGAACGATGGGTTTTTTGTTGAATTTTACCATCAACATTTTTTTTAAAGCATCAAACATGGAATTTAAGCATCCAAAATAGCGATTTAAACATTGAATATAGGGAATGACGCGTCAAACACAGGTTTTAACCACCCAGAAATGGTGAGTTGACCGATTTTATTGAGTTTTTTTCAGGTTCTGTTGAAGTTGATGGATAGTTGTTAGATTTCTTGGGATTAGATAGATAAAGACTTAAAATCAACATAAATCAGCCATTTAGTGTGGGGGATCAACCCTCCACCATGGTGGGATAGTGATGGAGAATGTGGATTTCACACCTCAAACGTGCCATTTCAATCAGGAACCTGCATTTTTAAACCACGTGCAATTTTAGGGATGTTCCCTACATTTTCAGATGCACTCGCAGGTAATTTAATGTGGCACGTTGCAAGTTCTTAAAATTTTCTTCAACAAGCTGCCAACCATTTGGTGTCAAGAAACCAAGTCTTGTTCTTGCTTCCTGATACTAGCCTTTAGTGGCGGTTATCATTGATATTTTGCGGATTTTCCAAGAGACTGAGACTGAAACTGGGCTTTCCATTTTCACAAATGGACGGCTTCAAAATGATGATCTCAGGGGAGTTCAGCAACAGTGGCATTTCGCCTTCCAAAATGGTGCTTTCCAATTCTGTTTTCCCATGACGGATCCATGGTGCTGGTATATATGGTAACATGGATCCCATCAATATATCCCCTTTATGTTAGCATATATACCATACATGGATCCTATGGGTTTGCAACCTTACCTTCCCTCCAGTAATCAAACGTGGCAATTGGACATCCGCGAACTTTAAACCTGGAGGTTTAGAGCTGAGAAATGCCGCGAAAATCCATGAATAAATGGGAGATGTTCCAGCAAACCGTGGAGCTGACCAGAGGGTAGGATGATCAAAATTGAAACCTGGTTGGTGGTTTGGAACATTTTTTCCATATATATATACGTATATATATATATATATTGGGAATAATAATCCCAACTGACTTTCATATTTTTCCAGAGGGGTAGGTATACCACCAACCAGGAAACCATGAACCAGCTTGGTAGTGTTGACCATCTCAACGGATGCTCATCCCCGTAAAACTCAGGTTTCCTCGCAATGCATGGTCATGGGGACGTCTATGTGACTCCAGAAAAGGTGTCTTGGATGTCTTTCAACCACACCTGAAAGGTGCTGCTTCAGGGTTTCGGGTTTCAATTAAGTCAGAGTTCATCGGCAATCATGTGAATTTCCGCATAAAAAGGAAGGATTTGTAAAATTTAACCAGCAAACGCAAACATGGCAATTTCCCATTCTTGGAGTATTCAACAATATTAAACACCAGCTTTTTCTGGTTAAATGATTTTGCCATGATTGTGAAACCCCAATATATGGTGATGCCAAATATGGATGAAATCAGAGGCGCCGTTGGGCATGCCGGTGACAATTTATATATATATATATATAAAATATGGATCCCCAAGTTGCAACGAATGAATTATGAAGGTATATGACATGGTCTAAGTCTAAGCCACGAAAAACTAAGGTAGCCTGAAATAAAACGATTGGCGCGCAGACTGAAACTGTGGGCGTGGTTCATTTGGGCTCCATCTATCTGGAGTACTTCCGCAGCCATATGGTTCACGGGGTTCACACAGGTTGGAATCGCTAAATTGGTAAACATCACTATACTTTAACTCATGTTTTTCAAGTGTTGGGTTTCTGATGATTAAGACTCTTGGATGGGTTTTATAGTTTGTATATGTTTATATCAATCATAATTTAATATAGTCTAAATCATGTTCTAAAATCATGTTCTATTCAAATTTGGACACCAAAAAAAAAAGCAACGCCCAGGATGGAGACCAACTGCCTAGCGGTTGGCATGATGCCATCTTTACGGTGACGCAGGCGCCGATGTTCGCCTTTTTCGAACTAGCCTCTGGTAAACATACAAAAAACTATGGAAAAGCACCATTTTTAATGGGTAAATCAACTATAAATGGGCGCCATGTTAAATAAATAAATATATAATATATATATATATAGTAATGGTGGAAAAGCACAATTTTTTTGGGGGGAAATCAACTATAAATATTATAAATGACAATTTTCAATAGCAAACTGTTTGCCCGACTGCTGCTGCCTGTCTGAAAATGGAGGATTCACCACCCAGTTCTGGCAATTTTACTAGGATTTAATCTGGGTATATCATGGTAAATTATGGTGAATCTATGGTGAATCTATGGTTAATAATGGTTAATAATGGTTAATAATGGTGAATCTATGGATAATATATGGATAATATATGGATAATATATGATATATCTGGGTAAATTTGATCATGACCTCACTGTGACCTCACTATATATAATCATAGTTAGGATTCGGGGAATCATCTCCAAATGGCCGAACTATTCAGGTCAGTGAAATATGATAATTTACCCAGATTTAATGATTTAATAGGAAACCTCTGGTAATCAGCGTGGCAAAGGAACATCCTCGATTTTCATGGAGGTTTTCATATCTGTTTTGATTGGCCATTTTCTGCCACGTTACCGGTGGCCATGCCCCTTTGTGGAGAAGCCCAGCAGTCCGGGACCCACTTCCTCTGCGTATTCTGTACGAGATGCACATCCACGCGTCGTCAATGGGTAAGAATCATACTGACATATCCTCACTTCTACATGGGTTATGCAATGTTAATGTGGGAACTCCATGCCATCAACCGAAAAACATACCATATGGGGATGGTTTATACCGCCAAATCCAACTTTTCATGGTGTTTCTATGTGTTTTAAGCAATTTTGCAATTCTTTTCCAGTATTACTCAGTATTTGTTTTGGTGAAACTTCTCATTTCGCGATAACTGCCCAATGTTTGATGGGTTAAATCGGTTAAACATGGTTAAACATGGTTAAATCCTTATAGATTGGCTTGTGAAATTCCATGATTTCTCACTGCGACCTCATTGCGACGTCACCATCAATGGATGGATAGTAATAAGGGCGATCAACTCCAACTGTGCCTTATTTCGGTTTGTTTCTATAGGTTGGTGAATTACAAACAATTTACACTTCGGTAATCAAATAGCTGGAAAATCAACTGTAAATGGAGGTTTATAGCGAAATCATCTAAATCTAAATATTGGAATTTTCAATTGCCACCTTTGATTACCAGAGGGTACCCAGTACTAATATTTAATATACCCCTGAACTTTTGCTAAATTTTGCCATGTCTATTGTCTATTCCTGAGAATTCTCAACCGCGAACTTGGTCATATCCCATTTGGTCCCATTGAAATCCCATTACCCTCTGGTACTTTAACAGTTTGCTATTGAAAATGGTGATTTATTTTGGATTTACCTATTTAAAATGGTGATTTATGTTGGATTTACCTATTAAACATGGTAATTTATTGTGGATTTAACTATAAACAATGGTCATTTATAGTGGATTTACCTATTAAAAATGGTGATTTATAGTGGATTTACCTATTAAAAATGGTGATTTATAGTGGATTTACCTATTAAAAATGGTCCTTTGATAGTGGATTTTCGCATCGTTTTCGCCAGTTCTTCAGCTGCAACTCCGGTTCTGGGGCCAGTTGTCGCAGCTGTCCCGGTGCCACAAAACGCTCTGCACCTGGGCGAAGCGTTTGTTGGATACCCCGGCGAGTTGGCTGGGCCCAACGTTAGCCACGTTTGTTGGTTTACCCTCTGGTAAACATACAAAAAACTATGGAAAATCACTATCTTTAATGGGAAAACTCACTATAAATGGCCATTTTCAATAGCGATGTTAGTTTACCAGAGGGTAGATTCACCCCATGAATACCATATCCCATAGAATCCATGGTGCTGGTATATATGCTAACAACATTGGGGATATATTGATGGGATCCATGGCACACCATATATAGCCGCACCGTTAGGATCCATGTCATATATGGGATGATCCGAAAGCCATTGACATCCATTGACTTTCACTCCATCATTTTTCAGAGGGGTTGGTTGAAACCAGCAACTATAGTTATGTATCATAAACCATCATTATATAACCATCATTATATAACATTATATAACCATCATCATTAACCATCATTATATAACATTATATAACCATCATCATTAACAGTGTATTAACCATATATTAACCATATATTAACCACTATTTTGTTGGTTTCCAGTGGATTCACCCTGCCGGTGACCTAATGATGACAAGGCGGTGCCCATGAGTCAGTTGGTAAAAATAGAAAGCCATTAACTATAGAAGAATAGAAATATCTACTATATATCCAAAGTTGATCTAAATCTAAACGCATAAAATTTAAACTCATGATTCCAGTGGGTAAGATTTATCATAAACCATAGTTAACTCAGTTAGTTATCCTAGTGAACTCAAAAGCTATGTAGCACGTAGCTCTACTCGCAACCACCTTTCTCCGAAACCTCCGAAAACTCCGAAACGAGGCGCATGATCAGTGCGACAGCTGCAATGCGGGCTACTACCTGAAAGACAACAAATGCCACGCAGCCGCCTGTCCCGAGTGGGCAGAGGGTACCAATGTGCCTTGGACGATGTCAGGTCTCAGCTTTCTGTCCATCCACTAATTCACTGAGAAACTCTCAGGGTTTCAAACAACTGGTCCCTAAAAACGTACCATAAAGTGACAGTTTCCCATTAGATTTCCATCAAATACGTATTATTGTATTATAAACTATATAAAATATTATGAATAAATGTATCCACATTTTGCTCCCACTATATCCCTCTTGCATCCCCATTATATCCCTATTATATCGCCTCATTCATCGACATATCACAATTTATGGTGAGTCATTAGCCTCCCGCACTTTCACATACAGCTTAAAAATGGTCCCATTTTAATGGATGATTTATATAGTTATTAAAATATATAAAATCTATTAAACAACATATCTTAGCACATCTTGCTTGTAAATGGCCCCATTTATAGATGCTTTAGCTACTAAACCATGGTGGATTTTCCCATGGCTTCTGTCCAGTTGTTACCACCGGGGTAGCCATGCGGCTGCTGAAAAGCAGGTGCCCAGCGGATGCAAGTGCTGGAGCGGATACTATGGCACCCTGAAGCCCAGCCGAAGCTTCTGGGCATTGTTTCGTAGGGCAGTTTTCGTAGGGAAAGCCATGGGTTTTCCATGGGTTTTCCACATCTATGTTTAGCCTTGGATATAGCCATATGGGTATGGATCAATACCTATTAATACCATTTTTAGGGGGGATGAACATCCATTTACCAGCTATTTTGATGTTCACCAGGGGTACAAGGTTTTGACACACTGCCATATATAGCTTGCAGATATTACTTGGGTTTGTTTGATATTTTAGGGAGCAATCATCTATAATGGTGGGATAATATTCAGATATCTACTGTAGAACATGGTGAATGGGATAATGTGAATAATCCGAGCCATATATATATAATTATATATACATATATATATACACACCCTTTGGTAAACGTTTACAGTTTGCTATTGAAAATGAACATAGAAATAGTTGATTTACCCATAAAAAATAGTGATTTTCCACAGTTATATAAACGTTTACCAGAGGGTATGTTAAGCCTTGGATATAGCTTGCAGATATATTTTTTGGGTTTGTTTGATCATTTGGGGGGCAATCCCCATTCCATCCATGGGTTCATCATTATTTTCTCATTAAAATAACATTTGTTTGGGTATGTATACCATATTTCCAGACAGACCCGATTGGTGATGGCAAAGTGAGGATGGCTTATGTACCCTCTGGTAAACTAACATAGCTATTGAAAATGGCCATTTATAGTGGATTTTCCCATTAAAAATGGTGATTTTCCATAGTTATGTTAGTTTACCAGAGGGTAATCTGATAGACTGCCAAAATTTTAAGCCGCTAATCTATGGGGGATGGTGACAGTGCTTCAGGCTATCAGCTTGACCAAAGTAATATGTTCAAAATGTGCCATATAGCAGCCTCGTGAACTTGCAGTTGTGTTCACATCTGAAGTCAACTATCATAAATCAGCGTTTTCTCAACTTTTAATCTATATATATATATGGATTATATAGAAGGGTTTTCCTAAAATAGGGGTACACCCAAATCATCCATTTTAAGGGGAATGTCCATTACAAACCATCCAGAATCCAGCGGGGTATGGCCATGGTAACCCTGGTCACAGCACCACATCTGAGGCTCGCCGTACTACACTGGCACCTGCAAGGACTGGCCATGCAATAGGAACCGATTGGTTGGAGGTAGCTACCATTTGTTTGTTTGGCCTATTTTTGAGGCCTTAATTTCACTTAATTTCACAAAATATGGTCAAAAAATGTCAAACATATGGTACTAACGTACCTCCATCAATTGGATCCTGAAATTCCCACTGAAAAAAATGGAGGTTTTAACCCTGAAAAAATGGTGAACAACCAGGATCCAACCATGAAAAGGAATTTCATCATGAAATGGTCTGAACACTTGGGTTCTAACTCTTAACCTGCAAATAAGGAGAAAGCTGGGGATTTTGACATCAAACAATTGGGATTACACTGGATTAACCTGTCTAAAGATATCAACAGACTGAAATTCCACAGTAGATAAAGAGATTTCTGCATAATTTTTGCAAGCCCCCCGGTATATGACCTCTTTTTTCGTTTTTTTTTGGCAGTTGAACATCGCTTGACATGCTGATTCAATCGTGATTAGAAAGTGGCGAATCCTTTCGCAAGAGCGGTTTAGTGAATGAGAAGGTTTAGGGTGGTTGGGAAGCGGAACGAAGCTGTAAGAAGTGAATGCCATCAGTGTTTGGCAAGGGTCCTGTTTTTTTGCATCTAACTGGATGTAAAACAACAAACCAAATACTGAAACCAAATTACCCAAACCAAATACTCAAACTGACTCAAACTGGTACATCACAATTCTACTATCAGTGGCCAATAATCTCTACCCAAATACTCCAAATACTCTACATGAATTGCATGAGCATCGCGCCCCTTCCCGCCCAGTTGATCTGGGTTGCTTCAAGGGAGAAATATCTCTATATATATATATATTATATATATACATACATACACTGGATTTGTCAGGTTTTCATAGGTTTTCAGTATCGGAATGCAGAAGTTCATGATACTAAGCCAAACCTGTAAATTTACCTATTTGGGTTTTGTGAGCAACCCACTACTGCCATTGCTGAAAAATCATAGAGTACGACTATTGAAAAAACTATGAATTAATTACTATCATCACCGACCATCATCAATTGATATCATTACTCCGTACTGACTAAAATTGGTACACAATCATTGTGCCATGAATAAAACCATTGTGAAACTCATGACATCCATATCAGAATGGAAAACATACCATTGATACTGTGGATGGAAGAAATCCTGCACCACCTGGGATAGTATATAGAAAACCTATAAATGATGGGATGTTTACCACCTATCATCAACTGGTTTTCCGGAATTCTTCCATCCACCGTATGATAATGATTACACATGAATTTCTTCCTTGAAACAATGGATTGGTTTAAGGGAAAATCTTAACCGGAAACCATCGATTTTCCCATAAATCATATGGGGCTTTCTGGTTAAAATTTTCCCTTAAACCACCAACCAGTTGCTCATTTTCATATATTTTGTGGATTCTAATATGAATCACATTTAATCACCCATAGGTAATTAGTATCCCAGAGGATCCATGGTGCTGGAATATTTACCTACATTGACCCCTAAAGTAATTTTCCAAATAATCCCAACTGGTTGGTACATATTCCAGCACCATGGATCCTTAGGGTAGTGTATCATTTATTCCCAACAGCAATCGATTGAACCATCGAAGCAACCCATTCGCCGCATCCCCGGCGGCCCGGCAGTCTGAACTGGTGGGCGGCACGGTGGCCTTCCACAACTCGGAGCAGAATCGCTTCATGAAGTGCCGCGGCCGCCGCGCTTGCCGCGCTTGCTGGGTGAAACCATGCGCCGTTTAACGGTGGTTCCTTTTAAAGGTTTACATAGCTACAGGATGGTGCCCCCCAGTGATGTTTGTTGGTTTAGATTCACCCCATGAAAACTAGTTCGTTATATCTGCCATAAACCATAGTGAAATGGGAGTTATGTTCACCAACTTAGCTAACGAACTGGGGCACCACCTTGTAGGGAAAATCAACGATAAATGGGAAACCCAGCATTTTTATCGGTAAATCAACTATACCTGGTTGGTGGTTTGGAACATGGCTTTTATGACTTTCCATATATTGGGAATAACCATCCCAACTGACTTTCATATTTTTCAGAGGGGTAGGTATACCACCAACCATATAACATTTATAACTATCAGCTATAGCTATGGAAAACCACTATGTTTGGGGTAAATCAACGAACTCAATGGCCATTTTCAATAGCAAACTGTAAACGTTTACCAGAGTGTATTCTGAGACGCCTTGTTTTGTCCAAATGAATAAAGTCAGATGGAAAGATGTAAACGTGAACTTTAGGTGATCATAAATTTTGATATACTTTGATGATGCTTATGTTTCTGGATTCATTTTGGGAGGTTGCACCTACCCCACAGGATTAATATGTTGAGCCCGTGGGAAGTCATACTTGGTAATTTCTTGGTGTGTTTGAACATGGACGGGATATCTTGGTTCATGGCCATGAAGAAATGGATGAAATCGGCTTTGAAATGTGTGCTCCATGAGTAAAATGTTCTGTATCCTACTCAGAAGCCTTTGTAAGCATGGGTTTTTGGATTCATGTAGGTAAAAAAATGTCATAAAGCACCGATGACTGGGAATGGTAACCATCCCACCTATTTGGCTGACTGGGGGTGGCGTCCCGGGTATTTTCCTGTCCGCGGTGTTTATTTGGCATATCCCCAGGTTTTTTAACTGGTAAACTTACATAGTGGACTGGTACATCACGATTTTTAAGGAGGTAAATCACGGTAAATCGGGACATTTTTCTGAATACTATGATGAATTTTCCAGTTCGCTATCTTAGTTTGCTGAACTGGGGAAGGGTACGTATGGCCAAAAACATTTCAACCAAGCCCCAGTTGAAACAGAAACCACTGCGGAAGTGGGTGAGAATTATAACATATTACAACCCACAATATCTGGTTGGTGGTTTCAAACATTTTTTATTTGCCATGTCATATATGGGATGTCATCCTTCTCATTGACGAACTCCATCATTTTTCAAGATGGTTATTGCACCACCAACCAGAGATGGGTTTGTCTGAAAATGGAGTACCCTCTGGTAAACGTTTACATAACTATAGAAAATCACCATGTTCAATGGGTAAATCCACTATTTCAATGGCCATTTTCAATAGCTATGTTGACATAACCAGAGGGTACCCGCAATAAATTGTCATTGGCAAAGATATGGAGCCACATGATCATTAAAACCATGGGATTTTAGGGGACCCAAAAAAATCAGACAGACCCACATGAAAATATGATATCAATACAAATTTGGGTATGTACATATCTCACTATATTATATATACATATTATATATACTATATTATATAGATATATAATATACTATACACTATATATTATATATGATATATATATATTATACATTATTATATATATATACATGGGTATATTCCATACATAGAACTTGGGTTTTTCAAAAAATGGTTGTTACCCGCTTCCTAAGCTCCATGCCACCGGTAGATATCCACAGCCTTATCCACATTAAAATCCACCGTAACATTCTAGTTACCCTCTGGTTATTTAACATAGCCATTGGTATAGATGGCCCATTTATAGATGGTTTACCGTTTTTAAAAATGGGTGGATTTTCCATGGCGAACTGTTAAATAACCAGATGGTACATTTATTTACCTGGTGAAAGTCACCAGAGATTTGCCAGCTAGTTCCAGCTGGCCATGTTTGCAGAAGGGTAAAATAGTTATATCAACTACAACCCATCGCCCCGGGGCCCCGGGGCCCCTTGACATTCGCCACAGTCCTGCTGAACCAGGATGATTAAGAACGACTTGACCCGAAGCCCCAAAAAGAATGCTGAAGCTTGGTACAGCTGGATGCTGGAGCCCCTTTTTTAGGGTTTGTCTCATCAAAGGCTTGGAAAACCTCCATTCATCCACTGATGAATCATCATTAACTCTTCACAGTGTCTCCATTTTTCATGATTTTGGCAATAAATTTCAATGGATTGGTTTAAGGGAAAATCTACAGGAAACCATAGATTTTCCCATTAAATATGGGGCTTTCCTGTAAATTTTCCCTTAAACCAATCCATTGAAAATTGGGCTGGTCACCCATTTTCGCCCAAAAATGGGGGTTTAAAAAATCGATTCATCGAGGTTTTTTTTTCCAAATCGTTGCCTAATGCTGGCCTCGCCCAGCATTGAGCTTGATGGGATCCAAGGGGGGTTAAAACCACTAAGGGAAAGATACCATCTGGTAATGACGTTTACAGTATGCCATGGGAAATCATTGGGAAATCATGGGATATAGTAGGATAATCTATATGATATGGTTATCCTCTGGTAATGACGTTTACAGTTTGCGAAGTTGAAGCCATGGCCCAGTCGAAATAGTTGATTTACCCAGCTACTGGACATGATGATGTTCCAGTTCGTTATGTAAACGTTTACCAGAGGGTAACTAAGATAACGATTAATAATCAGCATGGGGATTGTAATTTGGAGCTTTCAAGAAGTCAAGGTCTGTGTGGGAAATCACATAGGAATTATGTCCTTACTGTTTGATGTGAATGATATTTTACTGTTTTTGACAGTCAGAACAAGCATGGGTGAAGCACTAGACAGTACATGCCGCTTAGTTTTTGTGTGTTCTTGTGGATTGTAAGCCCTATATAATTAGGGAAATATTAGGGATATCCCATACATGGCGTGTTTTCCATGGTTAACCAGTCACAGTTTTTGGGATGCCCCCCTCAGCTGCCATCTGGCAAACCAATTTTCACTACCTTTTTGGGTGTGTTTTTTTATAGCACCAAAGGCCCCAAATGGTAAGATTTGTTGATTTATGACGTTACAACAAAAATCGAGATCAATCGGTTTACTATTGTGGTGGATACACCAGTCATACCTGTTCGTATCCAGACATGAACAAAAGAGTGTGATATGCAGAGGGTAGCACAAGGGTGTGAAGCCTGTAAACCCCCAATTGTTTGTGCACTGTAGACTGATCTTGCTTGTCTCTGGTGTTTGATGACTTGATACTGGGCTGATGTTTTGGAGAATCATTTCTGGGCAATAAGAGTGTTGACCCTCTAAATCTAGGACTTGCAACCCCAACATTTAACATGCAACAAGCATTTCCATATCCAACATCTGGTTGGTGGTTTCAACATGTTTCGTTTTTTCTTAATTTTTAATCATCATTTGTTCCTTTCGATTCCAAACAGGTTTCTGATCCCTCTTGACTTTCATTTTGTTTGCTTATCCAACCAGTTGAAACAATCAAGGTTTAGACATGGATGTCAAGGGTAACTCCATGTGACTTCTTCTTGCTTAAAGATAGTTGACAAAAAGAATAGATCCAGTATATGTCATCATATTTGCTAGATTTTGGGGTGTTCATGTCCTTTTATCTTTGGGTAAAACCTACATGTTTTCCCATTACAATTTGTTCTCGGTTGGGCCATAGGTTCCAGGGCCAAACTGCACCGCAGTCAGGACAAGTTGCCGGATGGCTGGGGCGCTGAACGCTTCAAGATCGTGGAGGGTGGTGATGCACGCGTGGGGATCAAGGGCACGTCTCAGAATCAGCGCCTGAACTGAACATTTCTACGGAAATGCCAGAAAAGAGAAACAAAATCAGGGAATTATCTGGAGGTTTCCGAAAATATGTACCCCCAAATCATCCATTTTAATAGGATTTTCCATTGTAAACAATCCATTTTGGGTACCCCCATTTATGGAAGCACCCATATAAGTGTTTTTTGCTGGCTTTCTCCAGTGAACATTCGCATAAAAATTTTGATGCGCGGGTGATTTTAGATGTGATTTGGTGCGGTGGTGCGTGAAGTCAAAACAAATCACCTAAAGTCATGGCCTTGAATGTCACAACACCGCTTCCCCTAGAGGATCATCCCACGAGGTTCACTCCTTGGCAATCCTGGTGATCGTTTTTGTCCCCTAGGGATCTCTAGGGCACACACGAATATAGCAATGGATGATCAATGGATGATCAATGTGGGATGATCCTCCAAGTAGGGGAAGCCGCAAAAAAACCTCTAAAAAAGGCAAAGAGTTGGGTGATTTGGTCGGGCTCAACTTTTTTAAACATCAATTTTCCCTCCAATATTGAACCAGTGGTTTTTGAGGGGAATATTACCCTCCGGTAAACTAACATTTTGCTATGGAAAATCACCATTTTCAATGGGTAAATCCACTCTTTCTATGGTCATTTTCAATAGCTAACTGTTAAATTACCAGAGGGTAGGGATCGTCAGGGGCAAACTACGATTCGTGGTGATGAAATTTCAGGCGAAGGACAGGTCGGCAAGCTGGTGAACATGACAAGGCCGTGGACAAAGCATGGCAAGTTCTAATATATCTAATATCAAAGAAACGAAAAATGAATAAAAATGACCTCAAGTGGAAACTTTGGTGGATATAACAATATATAACATATGTATGAAATATGTATAGTTGAACGATGAGGGGTGAAACTACAACGCCTTCCAGAAACGAATCCCCTGGTTTGCTGGAAAATCACCAATTTCTTGACATTGAGGGTAACTGGGAGGCATTGCCACCCAGGTACGCAATGATGAACCATAAGGAGCAGCGTGGGGGCTGACCGGGGCCATAGTGGGGTACAACATCAACCGCCAGGGCTATGGAAGACGGCCCATTTATAGATGGTTTATCTCTTAAACATCTTGATGTTCATTGACTTTCCAGTTCGCTATGTTAAGTTACTAGAGGGTACGGTTTTTAAGACCGAGGTGACCTGATATGAAAAAATGTCTCTGAAGCCATGGTGGATGGACTTCTCAAATGGCCATCATGAAATCGAAAGCATCAAATTTAGGGCTATCCGACTGCACAGACAAAGCCGAAAAGTGATGGCACAGTGCATGCTCGACCCAGAGTGATTTGTTCATTTTTTGAACATAAATAAAAGCAACGCCCTCTGGTCATTCTAAGCTAAGATCACAACCATTGACACATGGGCCATCTATACGACCATGGCAACCTGTTAGATGACCAGGGGGGTTAAATTCCCATTTTAGTTGGCTCACCGCTATCTGTCATGCTTAAGAATAGAATGCAAGTTATGCATGGTTAAATCCTACTTTAGGTGGTTCAATTCCTATTCTTGATGGTTAAATAGTTCAATCCTAATTTTTCGGTATTTTTGATGCTTAAATCATCTCAAATCTTCAATTCCTGGATGAGAGTTCACCCAGTTACCAATGACTGGCATACCTTTTTGGCGATGTTTTTTTTTTTTTTTTCGGGCCCCAAATGGTAAGATTTGGTAAATTTGTAATGATTCATTTTTCAGTTTATGATTGTTGTGCATACGATCATCACCAATCATACTTGTCCGTATCCAGACATTCTGGTCAAACCTTGGTTGTACTTTAGTACTTTAATCTCTTTAGTACTCTAGTGCTTATAGTACTTTAATTCTCAATCACAAATGAACCATTAAACATACCCCTGTTGAGAAAATTGTCGTAGGGGTGTTGGTTGGCTAATGAGTTATCTAGTGGGGATTTCACCATCGCAACCATCGGGGTTTTAATCATCAAACATTATGGGGATTTACTTGATAAATGATGGTTGACTGCTTACGATAGGGGGTTATGCTACCTGGTTTATTGGGGACTGTTACTTTAAACCATACTTTACTCACAGGGATTTTCGCCAGTATGATGGGCTCAACCTAGCAGCCCGACTGATAAACACACGATCAGTGTGGGCAAGAATTACTCAACCTTGCGAAGTATGGCAAAGAATTACTCATGCCATCTTGTACCCTGGTTGGTGGTTTGGAACATGTTTTGTTTTTCCATTCAGTTGGGAAGTTCATCATCCCAACTGACGAACTCATATTTTTCAGAGGGGTAGGCTCAACCACCAACCAGTACCGATTCTGATACAAAGTGGTTAAAAAGGCTGCCATCAGAGCTAAGAGATTTCACGGCAGGATGTATGTCAAATTGCACCGAGGAAACGTTGAAGATTAAACCCAACCGCTATCAACCCTTAGGCCAGGTTCTACTTTCCATAGGGTAACCTATATATAATATAATATAATATAATTATAATATAATATAATATCAATAATAATATTAATATTGATATAATATAATATAATATAATATAATAAATATATATATATATAATATTGATGTGGAAAATCAATGGTTTCGCTAGGAACATATTCTGCAAATGCTGCAAATGGCGGGTTTTCCACAGCTATGTTAGTTTATAGGACGGTATACCCCGAAATCGCCATCAAAGAAGTCAAAGAATTGTATGTTCATACAACACAAAAAAGTGATTCAGCCGCCTTTTTCTAGAAAGTGCAGATTTCATTTACAGTACCCTCTGGTAAACTAACATAACTATGGAAAATCACAATTTTTAATGGGAAAATCCACTATAAATGGTCATGTTCAATAGCTATGTTAAATTACCAGAGGGTAATGTGGGTAAATGCATCAATAGCTGGGTGGTTCTTCACTTGGATCTTGGGGGTTCCGGCCCCTATTTTTCTTGGGATCTAAGATGATCAAGACATAATGGTTGCAACGGACTGTCACTTAGAACGCTTAAAATAATTTGTTGGTAATTTGCCCCTAAACCCATGGACGTTCTAAAACCTACCAAATACCAAGAAGTTTGATGTTCTAAGTGCAGCACTTAGAACGTAGTACCAAGCCGGTTGGGGACGTTCTAAATGTGCAAATATGTGCAAATTTTTAAATTTGGAAAAATAGGCGTACTAACTGACACTGCGTGACTATAATGTGATTTAACCCGACCTGATTTCTAACCCATGTTGCTCATGATTCTGATCTTTCATAGCTTCATATGATATTTCAACATGTGTTGCCATCTATAACTTCTATAACCATAAATTTTTCAGGACATTTTCCCCAGTCATATCTCTCTCCCTTAAACACCGCAGTCGTGGCTTTTCCACCCGGCGTGATGGTGGACTGATTTGACTGGAGCCCTGGGGCCCTGGAAGGACGCTCGAAGCATCGGACACATGGATGCTTGGGAGAAGTTCCGTGTCAAGGCGCAGCGATTCCAGTGGCGATCGCCACGTGTTTTTGAGACAAACCCCCGCGATCAGTTGATGATCAGTTCTTGGGAAAGTCCGTATGAAAAGGGGGTTTATATAATGGAATCTGACAATGAGGATATATAATATATATTTAAGGGCTGCCGCCCCTGCCGCCGACCCCGGGTATCCAGATTGTTCACCGCCAAAAGGTAACGTGAGCTGGATTTAGATTGCGTGCGACAGGTTAGTGTTATCTTAACTTGATTCTGCGACAGTAATAATCGAAATTAGTACGGGAGGAAGATTTCGTTCAGATGCTTGGTTTATGTGGCTAGCTCATAAGCTAATACCAGGAAGATGATCTGTTGGATTACGACT
>Ga0126342_10007356_pt1 | contig 19640 bp, 16 predicted proteins | sample Cyp1metagenome_FD_92528 | JGI IMG/M metagenome (GOLD analysis project Ga0126342, IMG submission 92528) | Coral microbial communities from Lord Howe Island, Old Settlement Bay, Australia - Cyphastrea 1 metagenome | ecosystem: Host-associated > Invertebrates > Cnidaria > Coral ... | reverse complement strand
TCTGGCGCTCAACACAGGGGCACGGCGAGATTTCGTTCCCTTTCGGCAACCACCCCCCCCACACCCCCTATTCTCACTTCGTTCGCAAACAGCAACTAGCCAGCTAGCTGGCTTTCGTAATATTATTTGTGACACGGCTTACAGGCAACTTCTATAAAACGATAGAAAAATAAATTGAACTAAAAAAAGCGAAAACTAATCAAAAAAAAAGCAAAACCCAATCCAAACCTCAATTAGAAAAAAGAAAAAAAAATGCACACCTCAATTAGAAAAAAGCAAAAAAAAAATAAAAATAAAAAAAAAGCCAAAAAAAAAAGCAAAACCAAAAGCAAAAAAAAAAGCAAACTATTTGTTTTCGTTTTTTTTTCGCTTTGTTTTCGCTTTTTTTTCGCTTTTTTTTTCCGCTTTTTTTTTGCTTTTTTTCGCTTTTTTTTTTCGCTTTTTTTTCGTTGTTTTTTGCTTTTTTTCCGTTTTTTTCCACGAGTTTCTTACATTTTCGAAGGTCCCGGTCATCAGGTCACCTGAAAAAAAAAAAAAAAAAAAAAAAAAAGCGAAAACAAAGGCGGAGAAAAAAGCAAAAACAAAGCAAAAAAAAAACAGCAAAAACAAAGCGAAAAAAAAGCGAAAAAAAGTGAAAACAAATAGTTTGCTTTTTTTTGCTTTTGGTTTTGCTTTTTTTTGCTTTTTTCTAATTGAGGTTTGGATTGGAGTTTGCTTTTTTTTTGCATAAATTTTTTGCTTTTTTCTAATTGAGGTTTGGATTGGGTTTTGCTTTTTTTTTGGATTAGTTTTTGCTTTTTTTATTTGTTTAAAATTCTTTAGAAGTAGGCTGAAGGCATTTCACAACATTATATATTTAATTACATATACAGTATATACATATATATGATTGCTGATTGCTGGCAGAATCCATATCCTCATCCTCATCCCATCCTGGCGGCTCAAAACCGGCCTGCGCCGATCCAACAGCAGTTGAGGCCGACGAAGCTTCGCCAGCAAAGGCAATGCTGCTTCCAGGATTGGGGTGGCCACCTGCGCACGGGCCAGGGCCATGTGCCATGGCAATTTTGGAACCACAATGGATGTTTTGATGATTTATGATTTATGATGATTTATGATGATTTATGATGATTTATGATGATTTATGATGATTTATGATGATTTATGATGATTTATGATGATTTATGATGATTTGGAAAATACAAAATGGATCAAAATGCCAAGCATTTTGATCCAACTTGTTTTTTTGCCCCAAGCCCCACTGAGACCCCTTTTTTAAGTCTACGTTTGTAATTCTTTCCAACCTCTCACTGAGGCCCCCTTTTTCAGTCTTTGTTTGCCGTTTTTTGGTTCCAAGCAACATTGAGACTCTTTGTTTAAGCCTTTGTTTGCGCTTTTTTTGGCCGCCTGTCCCACTGAGACCCCTTGTTTAAGATGTTTAAGCCTTTGTTTGCAATTTTTGTATTTACTTTGTTTTTTTGCTCCAGGCCCCACTGAGACCCCCTGTGGAAGCCTTTGTTTGCCATTTTTTTCGCTCTCAGCCTTACCGGATTTTCTATGCTTGCTGTGGTTTCTTTTGCCCCAAGCCTAAATGGGATACCATTCTAAGGTTTACGGAACCGCGGTCCTTTTAAGCCTTTGACCTTAAAAGCGCCAAGCCTCAAAATCCGTAAACCCTAAAAACACGAAATTTTTAAAGCCGACCAAACCCTGGTTTGGCCTGAATCCGTCAAAGACACGAACGTGCACAGCATTGGGTTTCAGAGACATTCAGAGAGGGCTCTTTGATGTCTAACATGTTTTTCGGCTCATTCACACGGCCACGATCGGCCACGTTTGGTAGACTGCATGCTGCGTTATTTCTCTAAGTTCAAGCTGCTACCCCCACATTATACCAAAAGGCCTTCTCAGCCAGAGCTGGATATTTGTGGCAGCGGCTGCCACCAACGATCTGTGCATGTCCTTCACTGTCGATGTCAAACTCGCATGGGACCCACACAGGGCCACGAGCTGTCTGTCGAACGAACCTGAGATGGCTATGATAGCTGGGATTGCGTCAAATAGTTAGTTGGCGGATGGAAAGACACCATCATCTTGCACGGAAAAATATCAATTTTATGAACTTTGGGTTGCCCAATGTTGCCCATCACTGCCCCTTCTACTGCTACAGCTGCTACAGTATTTGCTTCGTGAAAAAGACAGGAGGCGATCACGTTGGACACAACACGACACATGAGCATCGTTGAAGGGTTGAATTCAACGCAATTTTGCACGTGCCTATCGTACCTCCATCAAAGAACAAAACCGCTGCTGGCTCTGATCTTCACATGAAATACCTGCCTGTTGAAACTTAGAGACACAATCATGGAGAGATAGATTAGATTCACAAACCTCGTCACCCAGCTGTTGCATCAACATGCCAGTGTCGTTTTCTCTGGTAAATAGGAAATGTTGCGGCCGCGGTCCCACCAATAGTAGTTCTCAGTGGTCACTTCTGCAAAACGTCGTGACATATCATGACCTTTCTTATGTTCACTGTAGCCCACCCCATGTAGCAAACCAGTGCTGCAATTGCTCATGTCACCAAAGCCCTTGTATTACAAAAAAAACAACATAGTTGAAACATCAAGAGTCAACATACCCAGCCAACAACACACAGCGGCATGCACCTGCTTAAAGCTTCGCATGTCACCAACACTCCAAGTCATCTGAAGCTGTGAGGTTGGCCAAAAAAAAACTCTCAGCCGCAAAATGAAAACACATGACCATTCCCACGCACTTTCAGCCCCCCCCCAACATACCGCAGACCACATGCTCCTTGGAATTTGGAACTTTGGGTGTTCCCAAAGTTATGCGGGTTAGGCAGGCCACTGATTCGGGTCAACAATCATCTGGTAGCGAGGAATCGGCCTCGAAAGCGTTGGCTTTGTTTACAATGTTGAAGCTTGCATCCTCGCTCACAATCCTAAAATCAACGTTGATTATGATATATTATGATTGTACATCATGCACTATGTTCTGCCAGAACGCTTCCTTCAATTCTCAGTGAAATGCTTCTGGATCCTGTTGCTCCCTCTATCTGAAATCCCACATCCAAAATCATCCAAGATCATCATCTCCAGGCCTATCCAAGGTGAGGTCAGCGTGTGTATCCATGAGCCCCTTGATCTGCGGCATTTCCACACAGGCGCTCCAAACATCTGAGAGTTGACCTGCAACGTATGAAAGGCGTGCCTGGTGCTAAGCTGTAACTGATGAATTCATACACTTTCAGATTTAGGTTTGCCCAACATTGCATGACATGACACAGGAAGGCTTTAAACTGGATAGACGTTTGTCTGTCTACAGTAGCTCCAAACCATACCCATTCAGTCCACTATATTTATGGTGTCTCGAGGTTCGTCTCATCTAATCCATGCGCCCTTCGGCCATCCTATCCTGTTCTATCCTATCATATCAAATCTAGCTTGACCACATCTGATCTTGTCCAACATCTTAATAAGTGGGTGTTCTAATCTGATCTAATCTATCCAACTGATTGGCTTGAATGATTTTCCACTGCATTGAGCCCATAACAACCAGGAACAGCCAGGTATTCGCACGAAACATCACGAAAATATGTTGTTCTATCTGCCTCTCCACTTTCCTTATCTACATAGTCTTTCTTTCCATGCACGTGTCCATCCTCTCCATTCCAAATAGTTGCGTAGATTCTATGATGCACATCAAAAAAGAGCAAACAAAACACTGAGGGATTCATACAATTGCTGTACATGCAAACGATTATGGTATACATTATTATACATTCATATAATGTTGCATGCATGCAGATTATGAGAGATTTACTGAGATTCATACAATTGAGCAAGTATAAGAATCCCATCCCATCTTTTGGTGCTACACCATGGCTCAATCGCCAACCCTTCCGAGCAGAAATGACTCTTGGATACTCTTGGACACCCGACCCCATCGCCGAGAGCCGGCAGGAAAGGACCACTTGGGCGCAGGAGGGAAGAAGCCCAGCGGGATCAAGAGATCATGCTTTCGACGCTTTTCAGTTGGCTGTTGATACAGCAAGACCTCCGTTGTCATCATGTCATCCGTTGTCCAGCTTCGGCAGAGAGCACAACAAAAGCACTAAACAAATATCACTGCTGACACTTGCTCTGCAACTTGCTGACTGAAAGAAAAATGTTGCTGAGCGCGCCGGCTTCATGTTTCGTGTAAATCAGCCAGCAGTCGAAGCGATGTGGTGTGACGAATTCCTTAAGTTTGACATGCACACCAATCAAGCAAAGCTGGACCAAACGATCTGCACGTGTATTGAAGTGTATTGGTAAAATGATTTAAAATGTCATCAACTAATATCAAATACCATCAAATACCTATATAGGCAGGAGAGAAAGTCGATCTTCCATGATCTTCCCACATCCTGAAAGCTGCAGCAGCTGCACTTTCCGCTCGGCTCCAGGACCACCACTTAAAATGCCAAGGGTCCCTCGTCTCTTGAAGCGCTTGGATGGTGGCAATGCCAGGATTCGGCAACTTGTCCCGATTGACGATCACCTCGCAACTACCACCGAAGAAGGTGTCCGTTTCACCTTGGCGCTGGATATAGCTGGATGCCTCTGGGCAACAAACCGCGACACAGGTTACAACTGGGAATGATCGGCAATGATCTTTGCGTGGCTAGCATCAGCAACCTGAGTCCATCTTCCCTGCAAGATTCACCTAGTCACCTCGTACTTGAATGTCAGATACTTGAATGTCACCTCGTACTTGAATTTGGCACAGGTGGATTTTGCAGGTATGTAAGTTTAAACATGTCATGTTCAGTATGTTGAAAGCTAAACTGGCAATTCAGTGAGCATCTCGACAAGTGTGGAACGTTTTCTAGATTACATTGCAGCCAAAGCGTCAACGAGCATTTTGCTCACACACATATACTGCCGGGCCTGTATGGAGCACCTGCCTGAAAGCGCTTTGCCAGGGGACGCACGCCAACAAGAAACTTGCCCATTACGGGACAAAAATTAGTTTGACAAAAGCCAGCACACAAAATAGAAAAACTATTCCATCCTAACATCAATAAAGGACAATGTATAGCATTGCTTGAAATCCTACCAGGTCCTTCTTGGTTGATATCGATTAATCTTGATTCTCATCCTGGTATCTTTAGATCGTAACCTCCTCTCAGGCTCTGAGGCCTCTGCTGGGAACTCCATAAGTCATGAAGTGACATAAACTTCTGCCAGCCTGATCGCCATCGATGTAAAATCTGAAAGAGTCCTTAGATCTCACTTCCACATCTTCCACCATGTTCCAACTATTGTTGCAACTCAAACCGCCAACAAACCACTACTCCTCGATGTGCTTGGAGTTTCCCCTCCCACCCGATGAGAATGGACCTTGTGCAACCCCAGCCTAGCTCCAATGCTGTTCGTAAGTGTGAACACATTGGACATCAACTGCTGTGTGCATGCCTGCGTTTTGACGACCTTGCCCACCCTTTAACTTTACGCAAGACCCATGGTCCGCTACGCGGAAACCCAAGACTTACAGTAACCCAGCAAGTGAGATGGCAGGCTGGTAGGCAGCAAATGGGCATGGGTGAAAATGAGCACCCCCCCAAAAAAACAACAAGGAATGTGTTACTGCATTTCATTTCTGAGAAATCTCAAAATGATTGCGAATTTTGTGGGCCCAGTGGTACGTCAATTTTGACCGGTGTGTCCGAAATGGGGTATGCCCCAAACAATTGCTGTTTGATCGGAAAATAACTATATAATGATACTCCAGTAGGATTGAAGATATTGAAGGTACCCTATTCTCAAACAAACCCACATGAGTACCTCCGAGTACCTCCACATTCAATCTTTGCCAACTGCAGAGATGTCTCTCTTGTGGCTCTAGCGGCGCTCCGTGGCACAGCAGTGTCAGACTCGCTGGCTCAACTCCCATGGCAGAACTGGCTGCCTCCAGAACGTCTGCTGCAGTTGCTCCCGCGGCCAAGGAAGTGGTGAAGATTTCAGTTCCCACCTGGTAGTCTAAACCCTCTTGATACCAAAGTCACTAGAAGCTTTGCTCAATCATTTCAAAGTCTGGAAAAATATTATATAATATATATGAAAGTCGATTGGGGCTCATCATGGTTCATCACCCCCTTTTTAGCAACACAATAGTTGATTTGCCAAAGAACATATGTACAAAAAAGAAAACGGAAACCACCAGCCAGGCACCATGCTGTATCCCACCAGGCTTGGTCCATTGAAGCCTAGGACATCGAAGGATTCTGGACTCGAGCTATGGTGGTTGAGAGACAACGCGGATAAAATGGAATAAGAACATCTAAGATTACCAGCAAAATGGAATGAATGGAGAAATTCTTTGCACATTTTAAGTCCTTATATTCATATTATGTGTCTTTGATGTCAACAGCCCGGCCAGCAGATTCCACAACCAAATCAAGCTGGGTCACTCAAAGAGATCATGCGAAAGCCATGCATTGATGGAAGTTTGTATCCATCGCGGACGCCAGTCGCGCCGATCATATCGCCGCTGTCCCAGGGGGACATCCAGTCATCGTCAGAATTGCCATCAGCTGATCCCTCGCTTTCACCGCTGTCGCTGCCGCCCGCAGCGGGAGCGGCACTGGCGAACTCCCTAAACTCAGTTGGAAAAGGCACCAGGCGCTCTTGAAGAGCTTCGGCATATGGCTGTACGTACTCGGCCATGGGTGCTGGCTATGGATTAGATGGGGTTTTGGTCATGCCTTCCGGCACTGTCCTGAAGTCTTGGTCTGTCCTGAAGTCTTAAGGTCAGGTACCTCCCAAAGGAAAAGAACACATTCAACATTTAAATCCCATATATAATCCCATCAAAACCCTCTCTTGACTCTTGACTCCTCATTATCGTGTGCGCTCAGTCTAGTTGCTCTTTCTTCGGCCGATGTTGACAACTTGGACTCTTCAAATCTCTTCAAGCTTTCCAACGTTAATTCGATTGTACACAGTGGCAAAGCCTGCTCAAGGGCCCCTGTGGCTGCGGAGAATGAAGAAACATGTGAGTACAACCAGTGGAGATGACACTCCACCTCCACCATCTTCTCCTCTGAGTTTCTCTTTTTGATTCTTTTTGAGGATCTTTATGCATTTTTGTGGCACTCAATCAGCACAAAAGTAGGGAAAATCTTGGGAAAGGACCACAACGCATGTCCTGTTGAGATGCTTGCCTTGTCTGTGGCAGCCACTGGAGCAACTCCCTCGATCTTCCTTAGCTGCGCGGGATGGCTTGCATGATTTGGCACTATCAGCAATTAGCCTCATTAAGAATGGTGATGTTCCCTTTGCTATGTTAAATTACCGGAGGGTTATCATCGAACAAAACGCTGACAGTTGCTGACTGTTGATGGCAATGGGGACCTCTTGCAAGCAGGCTTTTTATTGACTTCATTACAAGCCACCTTATCCACACCTTTCAGTCACTCTAACCAGGCAAAACCAGCACCCGGAAAATAAAAACAATAAAAAACACCATAAACAACACCGGTAAGCGCCATCATCTCCAACAGCCCAACACTAACCACCATTAATCATCATTAACCGGCATTGACTTTAGATTATTTCAGTATTTTAACATTAATTAGCACCAACATTAATCACCAGGAACGATCACATTAGCCAGGATGGTTAGCAACCCCAGTAACAGTTCTCCAACATGGCTATGAGAAACCCCGTCCAACATTTCAACGGGCAAACATGGGCAAACCATCGAACTCAATGGGGAAATTTCCGGACAACCATGACGGATTAATGACCAAACGGTAATCAGCAATAATCATCTGCCATATGGTGGGAAAACTCAATTCGTAGCCTTGGCTCCCCTACCCTGAGAATCTTCCCCAGTTGGTCAACAAGATTTTCCACAGTGGATTGTGACCATCCCCAATGTATTGGAATGTATTCGATAAGCCCTTACTCAGATCTTCAATGTGCAGTTGTTTTCTGCTCATCGCATGTTTTGCCAGGGTTTCTGCTCCTTCTGATTTTTTAATGCTCACTCGAACTAAAAGACGCGCATTTGTGCTGACGGACGGCCCGGGTTTCTACACACGCTTCCATTCCCGGGTATTTACGCGCATAATTTTGCCGACAAAACGCACAAAGCAGACAAATCTCAAGAGTTGCGCAAGTACGCTCATTTGGAGAAGACCCGCTAAAAAATGCCGAAAAGGATCGAAAAGGCATATTAATTTGTAAAGACATCTCAATGAGCATTTCGCTAGGGGGCTGACGTTGTCAAGAAACAGACAAAAATCCATGCGGGACTGCAATCTGTGTGTTGCTTCGACGCGTGCTTTTCGCAAACTGCGGACATGCAAAATATTGATATTGCCTGCGTCTTGTTGCATTCTTGTACTTGCATAAGGCACCGCGTCTTGCACAGATTCCCCGATTTTTTGCAGTGTTTGGAGCCTTAAACCAAAACCCTTAGACACTTTGAAAGAAAGAAACACAAAACCAACAAACAATGGATAATAAAATCGGGCGAAAACAAACTACCAACATCTAAGTCTACCAACCATAAATAAAACATTTAAAAAAAAACCTAAACATCCCTAAACCAACTGAACAACCCTTACGTCGGGGAAACGCAGTCGGTCCCAGCATCGTCTCAGCCACCTCTTCCGTGCCAGCAAGACCTGTGCCCTCGGGAGGTTGGATGGAGATGTCCTTGCCTGGTGTTTTCACAGGGCGCAGTTGCGGCAGTTGTCATAGGGATATGATGGAAATACCATGGAAATATCATGGGATATCACCAAAATATGGGGATACACATGGAGACCATATATTTCCCCCTGTTGCCCCGTGAATATCTGCATTTAACATGAATCCTGCATGAATATTTAACATAAATATAATATCATGCGAGATATACGCTATGCATATGGCATATAAATAGAAGACTTATCACCAAAAATATTGCACAAATTTTGGGTATGTTCGAAAATAGGATATGAGACCCCCCCTATGTGGCCACTATATGCCGATTTTAGTAGGGAAAATGATGATATCTGATGATTAACCATAAGATGGAATGCATATAACCTATTTTCAAAGCACGCAACTTGGATGTGCTGGACTATAGTTACTGGGACTTTTGGTGGAGTATAATATAGAATACTGTAAGCTATGCCGATATGCAGCAAGATCTTGGTTCTAAAGCATTTATTAATTGGGATGCACCCCAAAGAAGTCAGGACATATTGGAAGTGCATGAGCCTTGGCACCGTAAAATACGATTTGGGACTTCGGAACATGTCGCAACTGTTCTGCAAAACTCCCTGCAGCTCCCTTCAAACTTCGAATGTCTGCGCCCACATCGCAATAAAGTTAACAAATAAAGCCATAACGCAAAGTTGTCATTCGAAAGTCAACTTACACAAAAAAACACTACGAATGGAGAGTCTGGAATGTTGAAGCAAAGATTGTCAAAGTCTGCAAGGGAATGTTGCACAGCAGGCGGATGGCAGACACTGAAACCCCCTCAAACCATCGACACTACAAAACTCCAATGAACATCAAGGGAAGAAACGAATCTAAGGATTGATACGATGGTTTCGTAACCCAAAAGAATAAATACCCTCTGGCCTGACTCGTCCTTGTCCCCACAGCAAGCAGCACACTTTGACTGTTGGCCACCCATTGGTCACCCTGACGCAAGCCAACACAAAGATATACAAAGAATTACAAAGATATACAAAGATGCAAGAAACACAGCCCGCCAGATTGATCGGAATGCCCAAGGTCAACGATGGACCATGAACAGCCATGACAAACCAATACCACTCAGGTCACTCAGGATAAAGATCAGTACCGCGGGTTGTTTCTGGTGTCAGGAAGGCTAACAGTGTTTCTAGGTTTCAGGTTAGCAGTCCGTTGCTGGCATAGGTTCAAGTTCAGAACTGGCCAGCATCTGATACAACTAGAACTAATTATACATACCATGCAGTTAATACATCTAGATATATCTGGATCCTGAACGTCTGCTCTCGGCTTCTCTTTGGTCACCCATATAACTATATAACCCACCGTCACACTTTGCCACACGCCTGCAATTTTTTTGGGACTGGTGCACAAAAGCTTGCTCGCCGGTGCTTGAGCACTCAATGGCCGCATGGCAGGGAGACTCCCACAAGATTCCAGCTGCACGACAGAAAGCACGCGGGCTTTCTGCCATGGTTTCATGACGTTCCATATGTATCCGATATATCCATAATTTCGCCACTGCGGCAACTCACCAACTGTGGTAGAAAACACTCACTGCTGTGAGTGATGCAAAGACAAGGTCCCAGGCTGTGCTAAGCTCGGTGACTCCCTAACAAGTTCAATGATACATTCAGGTACTTCGGGAATTCTGCATGGCTACTATGGCTACATTCCCATGGGATATTAGATTCTACAGTACCATGTCTTGCTCCAAGTTCTCATCTGCGCGCAGAAAACGTCCACTGAGCTTCGTGCGTCACATCATAGCCTGATGAGGTCACCGTGGATCGTCAGGCGAAATGATCCAAATGGTCCAAATGTGAAAATATACTGAGATATCTGAGATAGTATACTTATATATAGTATGTCTTAGTATACTGAATCTACATAGGCCTACATAGGCCTACATAGGCCAACCACCAGGTACACTACGACACTACGAATGGCATTGGATCAAGCATGATCAAGCTGAATTCCGCAGCCGCCTAGGACCACCATGGCTGGGCGAGCTATCGGGATGTGCAGGACCCAGTAGGTGGGTATAGTATGGTAATGTACGGCATTTGTTTATTTATATATATATTTTTTTTAATTTATTTATTTATTTATTTATCTCTGAGTGTGTTATATATATAATTAATCGTGTTACAACCATGTTATGATCATATTATATGATAGCCCCAGTACAAGCCACTTAGTGTGGGATATTGTGGGATGATATACACCAACAAGCCAACAAAGCCAACTTAAAACACTATTGGATGCAACCCTATGTGTTCTGCACGCTTTGCCAAGGCCACAATGAACCAAGCTTAACCCTGTCTTCAGGCTTGAATTCAGCATCTTGCAGAGTGACACATGGTGGTTTCATCGTTTAGACATGCTAGAATTTTCACCCCTCATGGGCACATAATACCACTTAAACACCTAGAAAAATCAAAGTCTTCCAATCTGTTCACGTGAAACACCTTCGAGAAAGCCACGCAACAAAATTCGCAGTGATCCTTTTAAAATGGTCGAGCCCGCATCACGCCTAGGGTTGCACAGCCTGAAGTATTAGCAAGAGGCCAGAGCCTCTGTCATCGTCAGCTGCAAGCCAAACGATGTCTGCAGTCGTCACCTACGACTGCGATCGCCTTTGATGCAATGGGAATCTATGAAAACTGAAAGACTCTATGACTATGATGGCTATGTGACTCGGCGCCGCATTGCTTGGCGCACTGGCCTATCCCTAGGCCCTGGATTTCTGGGATCAGCCTCGTACCTGACCATCTGCTCCCCCATACGTGCACGTGCCCTTGGTGCTCGAGGTGCCCCTACAGGCGGTTGCCGTGGTGGAGGTCTGGCCTTGGGAGCCCTGGAAGGCATCGGTGCAGGCGCGGCCTCCCGGGAAACCTTCATCTTTGGAACTACCACTGGAGGATGGCCAGGATGGCCAGGATGGCCAGGATGGCCAGGATGGCCAGGATGACCAGGATGGCCTGGATGGCCTGGATGGGCCAGGGTTGCTGGAGCTGCTGGTGGCTCATCATCATCATCATAGCTGTAGTCATCACTGTAGTAGTCATAGCTGTATTCCGAGTCTCCATCAACATCCGGTGGAGCTTGCCCTTGCAAAGGTGCCGGCAATGCGTACTGTGCTTGTTGGGACTTCTGTTTTGGAAGCGGTGGGGAGGGTGGACGACGAACTGGTCCTGCTGGGGCTTGCTGTTTGGGTGGCTGGTTGGGCCTGGGCGGCTCCATGGGAGTTTGCCGATTTCGTCTGCCGGATGCAGGCCAGCGGCCTGGCATTCTTGAAGGGCTTTGAGGCCGAGTAACTCTTCGAGGTGGACTTGGGGCTCTGGGAGCCGTTGGAGGATGGTACTGGTCCCTTGGGTCTCTTGGGTATCTTGGGTCTCTTGGGTATCTTGGGTCTCTTGGGTCTCTCTGGTCCCTTGGATGGTATTGATGGTATTGATTGTAGTGATTGTAGGCAGGAGCGTATGCTGGCTCATTTCGCATCCGTCGATTGCTGTAGGCCGGGTAGTCCGTGTCTTGGTAGTAGCTCTCCCGCCGGTCGATGGGCGAACGATCAGAACGCTCTCGCGGGCGCTTCGCTCTCATCATGGGAGGAGACAATTGCCGTTCTTTCAGGCGGATTGGCTGAGTTGGTGGAGATCGGCTCCGCGACTTGTGCGAGGCCTTGTACTTCTGGTCGTAGTTGTAGGACCATTCCTCCTGGCTATTGTTGTTCCAGCGGCCCCAGTTCCCTTGGGAACCTTTGCTCCCCCTTTCATCCACCAGGAAGGGGATATGCATCCGGCAGTCTTTGATGCACCTGAAGTTGGAGCAATGCCGCCGATCCTCTCGGCCACAAATTTGTGGATGAAACTTGGTCTTCAGATCTTCTATAAAGCTTGATGCATAGCTGAAGTTGTTGTGCTCGACTCTCAGCCAAAAAGGACGAGAAAACCTGGAAGTCAAGTTTTCAAGCGCGGCTGTGGCTAGCATTTCTACACCTTTTTCGGTGATCCAATTGTGGCTCAAGTGCAGCTCCTCCAAAGCTGTGCAGTCTTTGAAAACACTGAGGAGCTCCTTGCAACCCTCGTCGTCCAGCTGATTCTGGAAGAGCTTTAGCACCCGAAGCTCAGGGCATCTTTGACAAAATTTCACCACTTCTCTCAAGCCATCGTTTGTCATCTTGGTTTTGGAGAAATTCATCTCTACAAAGTCGAAACAACCTCACTGAAGACAAAAAAACTGGCCGGAAGGCTGGAAGTAGGCTAATTTCGGGTGTATATCATGAACTCTTGTTGATGCCAATATATGCCCATGTATAAGGACAAGTGGTTGTGGCATGACGACCATGTTGGTAGTGATATCCATCAGCTGTCCCTATCAAAGGGCGGCAGTATCAGCACTCCGTGAAGCTACAAACAACTTCAGCATCCTGGCTGTGACTAGAAGATGGTCCTACCAATGGACCTTTTTTTTTTGCCCTCCAGTTTGTGGGTGCATGAAACTTTGAGCCATGCCAATTTTCAGCAGTGTCAAGACATATTTGAAAAGCCCTCCAAATGGATTGGGATTTCCACAATAGTGGCACAGTAAACTCCTATAATCACCAACCAACTTTCAATGGTCAACTGTTCCCATTTCAACATTCCTGGAAGTTCTCTGCAATGCATGGGCCAAGTCGCCATCTGCACCGTTGCTTCTCCATTCCTCCTCCGTATCAGTTCTGGTCGTGGGACCCACTATTTCCCGGGGACACATTTGGACATGTCAGACCCGTTGGACCTGAAACCCCTGCGACTTATAAAATCAAAATCCCCAGGAAACCAAATTCAGGAAATATGTGTTTGAATAATTGTAATATGGTGTTGATATAATTGTAATATGGTGAATAATTGTAATATGGTGTTAATTTGAATTTGATACGTTTTGAATTTTAAATTATGATTTCGACATGGTTTTGTTATGAATTGGATATGATTTGGGTCATGATTTCGATATGGTTTTGGATATAAATTTGATATGGTTTTGATATGGTGTGGGAACGGAGCGTCTTTTTCAGAGTTCCCGATGGCTTGGATTCGAAATCAGAAACGGAAACAGCCCGGACACGCTTTTGGTCGATTTCTCGAATTTTCATATGATGTTGATATGATTTTGATATGTGTTCAAGACATGTTTGAAAAAATCAAAGCACCCCCCAACAAAAAAACACACGCACACAAATCACACTTTTGACCCACATCAAAATCACAGTTTTGAGCCACTGCTGAAACCATATCAAAATCATAACTGCAAAACCAGGCCACCAACAAATCATAACAGCAAATCATATCTGAATCATATCATATCATAAAAGCAGTTATTTTGGAATGCCTCCATCCTAGAGGCATATTATGATGTTATAACCTGCGACCATGACAAACAACAGAAGGCTGATTATTGATATTGATATCATCCATTTGCATGCGATTACGAAGATTCAAAGATGATCATCAAACCATGATGTGAACATACGATTGATATATGCACACTCTAGACAGTTGCGCCTCTGCTAGCATGTGTATGCGGCATATATGTCATATGCGTCAATAAGGTAGGTAATGAACATTATATAACTACACACTGGCAAGCATTTTTTAAACAAAACAAACGTACATACTAATAAACAAATAAGCAAATGAACAAGTAGCTAAAATAGATGAATCAGTAATATAAATAGGTTGTACATTCAAACGTTGTGTGTATACCAATCTTATGATATATTAATTTGCAAAACCAAGGTGCACATTGAGGATCCTTCTTAGAAAAAACAAGGGCTATGGACTGGTTCAAATCTCTCTCTCTCTCTCTCCCTCTCCCTGTCTTGTGGATTGAAGGTACTTCCCGCTACTTCAACGCTGTGGATGTGAAAGGGTGTGGCCACCCCAACGCATGAGGAGCTCAAATAGCGGTCCAAAAAAAGAAGCAAAAGTAAAATCCTCCTAACTCAGTGGAGAATTTCTATTCTCTAGGTTACTCTAACCCATAATGCAAGCGTTTGCACATCTTACGTTGTTGTGAAGTTCAACAATTGCCATGAGTAAATCTATATGGTGCAAAGCGCTTCAGGGAGCTGAGCTGTGGACATGTCATTTCTGTTTTCTTTGGTGAAGGTAATTGGATGTAATTGGCTCATCACCCTCTCGATATCTCTCGATCCTTCAACATCATTCAACATCCTTCAACATCCTTTCCGGGAAAGTGTCTCAAACCGCTCAACAGATTTAACAGGCAAAAACAAAAACCAATATTTCCCAACATGCCGTCCTTCTGCAAAAACTTCTTCACGTCTTCAGGCGTCTTCAGCCACTGCTTGTTGGAATCCAGAACCTCCATGAAAATCTTTGAAACCATTTGGGGGTATGATCGTATACCCTATTTTCAAACACACTCATATATGCAACCCTTGGGGTCAGATGCCTTGCGGTGATCTGATTTGTCATGGTCTCCGGAAGCGTAAGGTCGGGCAGATTCGGCCTGCGCGATAGTGATCGCAAACCCACCATACTGATCTTCACGTGTTTTTTCTTGTTATTCGGAAAGCCACACCCAGACAGACTAAAGCTACAGCGTCAAAAAACACACATCCAATGATCTGATGATATCTGATGAATGTTGCTGCCTCATGCTGTCTCAAGAAACATCAGGAAACGCTTGCCCTTCCATATTTGGATGCGACGCCCGGCACAGATCCGTTTGGATCCACAGAGCCTCCCAGTTCTTCTCTCGACGCTTGGAGTGCCTGGGAAACTCACGGTGTGAAGCTCGCCATGGCCACTGAGCTGCTCAGTTCCGAACGACTCTGGCGAATGACCTAACAGCGCGGGTCAGTGTTCAGTTTCTCGGTCTTGTTCTTGACCATGCACCAATACATCCCATACGCCATAGTGTCATAGATGTTCATAGCATACTATGATATACTATGTCTACCAGTTGCATCCAGTTGCCCCCTCACATCACACTTTCGGAAACTTTCAAGACTTTCGGGCTAGGTCCCGCTAGGTCCCAGGCCTCGCTTTTGCCCGTCCTGAAGCTGCAGTCCCTCGGGGCTGGTATACCTGTTATATCCTGTTTTTATTTAACATCATTTAAATCTTATCCTATTTGTTGTTCAGTATGACCATGGGTGACACCGCTAACCAACATTAACCAACCCACCAGCTGGTTACAGCCTGGCGCCCGCCGGTTCCTGCGGTTCCTGCGGTTCCTGGTCTTCTGCCGGCCGACCTGGGTACCACCAATCACCATGACTGCAACTGACTTTACATTTTGATCATTTTGGCTAAGAGCAGCTCTGCAATCCAGAGACCTACTCAGACTGGACTCCTCGACCCCCCAAGAGATCCAAGACGCCCTGACTTGCTGCTTCAGCGGCTTCACCATCTTCTTGATTTCCCTGCAGAAGTTGGTTTTTGGAGCCCGGAGAAAAAAGGAAAAAACATGAAAAAACAATACATCACAAATGATACCCCTATGATCCCCTATGTCAACCAACAATGCTGAGTTATTGCATGGTTATTATCAAAATTATCAGAGGGATTTATGGAGTGGGATAAATATGACAAGGGGCCAATCCACCATGATCCATTTGACACCATCACTACGGCCTGAGCAATGATCGTGCCCACTTCAACGATGGGACAGTCTTCTTCCTTGCTGCTCTCAGAATCCTGCAGGCAAAACATGGCCGGTCACGAGGCAGGCGATTACTCAGGCACTTGGGCCTGATTTGATTACAAGAACCCTGAAATGGAGGATCCCCCACTGAATCATCAAATGTTGGCCTGCTCAATCCATTGAAATCCATTGACACCGATTGTAGCTCGATTCTGGGGTTCCCATTGCGCCACTATGCGCTGAATAAGTTTGCAGCTCTGATATCTTTGCGCCACGTTCTCCTCCTGGTAGTCTGCGTTCTCTGCATCTGCCTGCACGGTTTTCCGGTCCCACAGGGCCTGCGGTTCATAGCTTGTCATCCCTCGATTCGAAATGCCTGGTGTCCCAGGAAACAACGGCCTTCCGAAGCCTTCCCTTTCTTAAACACTTGGGAATACTTGGGAATACTTGGGAACTGGAATATAGTTCTGTTCTGTGCCCGGGCCTGGTTCTCCTCCTTGACGTTCGTGTAGTCCTTACCATGGGACATCACCCCGCCCCATCGGCTGTAAGTTCCCAGTTGCATTCGAATAGTCCAAGCATATGCAAGCCTTACGCCGGTGCATATTCTCAGAAACCACGAAGGCATTATGCAGCAGCATTAGCATGCGTAAATTTTGATCAATCTATCAGAAGAGTCTACAATCTCAAAGTCTAAAATTTGTAGCCACTAACTATCACTAACTTGCACACACTGGAACCGTACCTATGCTGCAATTGCATGCAATTGCATGCAATTGCATGACTAAGCGGATCATAGCCTTTATTCTTTACATGTCTTTTCTCTATCATGTGATTGAGAAAAAAAATCTTAGTAGCTCCTTGACTCCCAATCGAGTATGGATACCCACCGCTCCTTCGCTCCCTCCTAACCACTGGATAGAATTATTTCCTGCATGCTGGGCCCAATTTGCCAATGCCAAATCCACCCACCCTGCGAACGGAGACATCCTCTTCAGTTTCAGCTTCCTGAGAGCCAGGTTGGTGCAACCCAGCACGCTGGCAGGCATATGTTGACATCCAGATAACGTTACAAACAACTGGGTTCACAACTCACTTGTCGTTTTATGGAGAAAGAAAAAGGGTACGTGCAACGAAAAATGCCATATCTTGTTGCAAATCAACACCGATGTCAATTCCTCGAACAACAAATGTGCCGGCCATACGTCCATCCACATCCATAGTTTGTATTCACCCTCTACTGTACATAAGCTCACAAACCAGTTGCCTGGTACCGTTCGCGTCAAAGTTCCACGTCTGTCCGGCCTGGTCTCTCCCATTCTCACCTTATCATTATTGGTCCATCAATCTTCGCACTTCTCCACCACCAACCTCCGTTTGTCTATCTGTTTGCAGGTCCGGTCTAGTTCCGGGGCCAGCCAGCGGCCTGCGCAATGATCGTGCCCTCAGCAACAATTTGCTGCTCGTCACTGCCATTCTCCTATGGCCAGACATAGGCTGAATCAGCTGAAGGTGCAAAAAAAATCAAACAAAACAGTAACATAACCATGGAAATATGGAAATCATTATCTTTAATAGGTAAATCAATGTCAATCATCTATGACCGGGCCATTTTCTATAGTAAACTGTCACAAACTACGAACCGGAGAAAACCTCAATCATCCGAGCATCAGCTGCGGTAGGAGGGTTGCTTTCGGTGCATGGCTCCTGCCAGCAGCACGGCACCAGTTGTTGGAGAAACCAGTTTCTCGCCGGCAAAATATGGTTCAGTAATGGTTGAACGTGTTTCATCATGGTTGGTACATGTTTGTAATTTGTAATGATTGAATTATGATGGTTATTCAGCATGGTTAACAATAGTTAATCATGATGAAAAGTTGGTTAATTCTCAAGAAACATTTGTGAATTCAGATGTGGCCGGGTATCAAACATGCATCAAACATGCCAACGCCACTAGGCCTTGCCCATGCCAGACCTTTTTCGGCACCTCTGCGATCAACATGCCATCTTCAAGCAACGGTTCCTCCTCTTTGACCGCGGTCAGCGCCTTGCACTGTGCAACGTGCTAAAACCGATGTTTTCTTTTACTTCCGGCTTGGTTTGGCAAATGCATAATGGACCCGTGTGGCGTTGAGCATCATGTGTTTGCAATCCAAAATTATGCAAAACTCATCAGATTTCAATGGTGTACATGAAGTATATCCTTACATGGTCTGAGCATAAAGCCTCCGCCATATCCGACGCAGCTTCCATTGCGTTTTTGGGGCAATGGCCTCTGGTTGCTCGATCTTGTTTGTCAGCTTTCATTCATTACATTTCTTTGCCGCATGTGAGCAACATGTTGATTAGTGTGGCTGATGGAACACCTAGAACGATCACATGTGCCCGACATGGGAGAAGTAGCAAACAGTGTCTGACTGCCAGGTGATGAAATTCAAATGGGGTGCAACCTGTTTCCGGATCATGTGTCTACGCGTTGAACCAAAATGTGTGCAACAGGAACGCCATTCCAGACATCAATCACCAACGGCCAACAGCAATCAACGAAACACACAGAGAATGAAAGAAGAGCAATCATCGGTTCTGATGTCCGATCAGCTCGCATCCAACAGTGGTTGGGAAGCTGCTCGATAATACTGCTAGCATTGAACAATACCGCACAGGTTTGACAAGCTGTATTTGAAGACTTGCCCAAGGATAAAAGCCTTCGGGTGACGAATACAAAACTTCTCACAAATGTGGAGGTGTACATGAAGGGCAACTAGTTGCTTCATGGTTTCAAGGCGAAGTGGGAAAGTACATCAATAAAAATCAATATGCACCGATACCCTCAAATTGCTATCACCAAACACTTGTATCTTAAAATTACGTAAAAATAATCAAGTTATTAAAAACTATATGGGGGTTGATCAAAACATAGTTGCCGGTGTGATATTAGAAATGACCTTGCGCCCGCCCTTGCGCTTCCTTGCGCTCTTCAGGGTTTTTATTGCGTTCCATTACATAGATTAAAATATGTATTTAAGAGTTGATTGCGGCAAAAAGTTGCTAAATTCAAGGGGGTGTTCACTGATCCAGTAATTACATCCTCTCAAATTGCTTCGAACCCCCTTGGGGACCATTTTAGAACCCAAATATGGGTTCTAAAATGGAATCTACAAGGGGGGTCTTAGAACCTAAAATTTTTGGCCGCTATTCCGTTTTTGGGTTCTAAAATGG
>Ga0126342_10007355_pt1 | contig 19641 bp, 21 predicted proteins | sample Cyp1metagenome_FD_92528 | JGI IMG/M metagenome (GOLD analysis project Ga0126342, IMG submission 92528) | Coral microbial communities from Lord Howe Island, Old Settlement Bay, Australia - Cyphastrea 1 metagenome | ecosystem: Host-associated > Invertebrates > Cnidaria > Coral ... | reverse complement strand
TGATGGTGGTGGTGGTGGTGGTGATGGTGATGGTGATGGTGGTGATGGTGATGGTGATGATGATGATGATGATGATGGTGGTGGTGGTGGTGGTGATGGTGATGGTGGTGATGGTGATGGTGATGGTGATGATGATGATGATGATGGTGGTGATGGTGATGGTGATGATGACGGTGATGGTGATGGTGGTGATGGTGATGATGGTGATGGTGATGATGATGGTGATGGTGATGGTGATGGTGGTGATGAAATGGGACAAGGATGAAACAGGATGAACAAAATTGAACAAATACAGTCATTTTATATAATCTTTGAAGACTCACTGTCTTTTGAACACCGTGAAATCGCCCTGAGCTCGGCATCCTTGGACGGCTCCCATGGGCTCCCGTACTTGCCAATGATGTCCAAAGCCACCGAGCCAAAACGCTCTTCCATGTCGATGGTTTTGCCTTCGATAGCAAGGGAACACCATGGAACACTGATCTTGAAGTTCTTTAAAGTCTTAAAGTATCTTGCAGTCATGTTCATCCCAAGCTCCAACCGCTCACAAGCTGTCTCCGTGTCCCATCTCTTTCTAAGCTTACATTGCGTCAATGTTTTTTGAATGTTTATGGATGTTTACGGATGTTTGTAGTGGATTGACGTTCATTCACTTCGTCTGAGCCGATGAAACTTGCCGGCCTGTACTTGCAGCCTGATTCAGCGTGGTCACCAAGAGCTCCCCAGCCCGGCCAAATTCCGAGACCTGTCGGTGGCCAAAGTGACATGTGCTTATGCAAAGAATCGGGCTACCACCGCATAAAAAGCGCAATGATTATTCAGAAATACTTGCATTTTTCAATTCCATGTTTTTGCAATTGTCTTTTTTACCTTTCTCTGAATTGCATTTTTCAATCCAATTTTTTGCATTGTTTCTGCATTTTGTTCAAGTTGAAAAACATCTAGAACAAGCGCAATTCGACAGCACAAGCTTACCTGTATTCACATGCATTGGAAGAGATGCAACGATTGCACTGCTTTCGCATGATATCAAATGATGAAGGTATGGTAGAACGGAGGATTAGTACACCTCCGCAGCACACTGGGAGGTACATCGCTTCCCTGCTATCATCAGCACAACCACCTTCATTCCCACAAGGTATCCGAGTGGAAGGCCAAGAGTCAAGAGTATGAGCTGAACGATTGGTCTGAGACCATGCAGTACTTGGACAGTTAATGTTCTCCCGCTGCTTGCATCTGCTTGTAAGTCAGCATTAAGCCATATTAAGATACAGTATTAAGATATATTAAGATATATTAAGCCTGTAGTGCAAATGTGGGAAGTTCACTCCGGGTAGACGGCAGTTTCTGCAAACATGACTCTGGAACTGGACGGCTCAATTCAGGGCACCGTGAAATGGCTGGAATTGGCTGGATGCACAAGTCTGAAATGTATTGAAATGTCTGGCGAAGTTCTCTGTAGCGGGATGGCTTCTCATCTGACATTCATCCACCATCTCTATCTCTCCATCGCCTTCATCCACCATGTGGGAACAATTTTAAAGCCAGGCAGTGCCCCTTAAAACTTCCCTGGTTCTGCACCTGGAAGTTGAGCCACTTTTGATGGAAGCCAGGCCTTGGCGTCAAAGGCGCAGCATCATTGGCTTTTCTGAAGATGGTAACGTCAGTCTGGTGAATTTGGGTCAAACGGTCTGCATAAGACACCAGCAGCTGACTGTCAGCTGACACTCAGTTTCATGAATCAAACGTTCTTCCAAGTTTTCCAAGAAAACGCGCTGAAAGGAAGTGAAGTGCAAGACTTCAAGATACTTCAAGTGCTTAGCTGCCCGGCACGATAGCCTTTCTCCGAACTCTCCAGGTCTCAAAATCTGCAGGGATCAAGCCTCTCGAAAGTGCACGTGAAGACAGCCCAGTGGCAGCCAGTAGAACTTGATCCAGGTCAGTTGTTATTACTCTTGTTGCCCACTTCGCCCACACATCCACATCCCATGAAATGCACCAGGTCAGCATCTGCCCTCAGTTGGCTTGAAGCCGTTAACGTTTAAATATTGTTTAAATACATCCATATGGATCCATATGCTGTACCTATATCTACCTTCCAAGCTATCTCGCCTTTGCCCATGACATCCTCCAAGACCTCACCCAACACCTTGGCGTGGCACCAAGGTAGCCATATCGCAGCAGCTGTTAAGAATCAGCCGAGTCGGGAACACCCTTGTCATAGTTGAAGACTTTTTCCCTCAGGATGTGCTTCAAGATCTGGGGGTCAGAGACCACCTGGCAAATCTTCCCGTCCCACCATGCTACTGCTGGATTGATTCCAATCCGTACTAGATGTACTAGTTACTATAGGGTTCTATAGGCTATCCCTTCAACGGTGCACACTTGGTATAGAAAGGCCAAACGAATGTAAATCATGCATAACAATGCAATAAATGGCGGTGTTTGTGACCATCCCATCTTGCAGCAAAAGCAACCGCAAATTTTACCTTCATGGGCATGTGTTGAGAAGTTGAGATTCCTCAAGTTTCCAAGCCCTTTAGGGCACCATGAAGCTCTTTGGGCCGAAGCAAAGCTTGTAGACCTTAGCACGTCAGTCACAGGAAAGTCATACAAATTGGTGTTCGACCATGTTTGGAAATAGTGCTCATGCCACCAAACTGTGGTTCCCCTCACAAAAAGGCCGCACATGGGTGGATGATGGGCTTTCCCAAGTGTTCCGATGATACTTCGACACTCGTCCAAAAAGAATTGGTATTCACCTGAATGATCTGAGCCTCCCTCAGGGCCCAAGTGCATATGCTACTGACATCAAAAGACATCTACTGCAACTCCCGATGAAGAAAGCCTTCCAACAATTTCCAACAAGTTCTGAGACCAAAAGAATCGGAGCTGGAGTCCACTGGAGGCTCTTGAACCTGAAAATTGCCTGATCGCTACCCTACCCTAACCATGGGCTGGGAGATTTCGTGGCCAAGTCCCGGCGCGAAGGGAATCCCGGCATCGCCAAAGCCTTCCTGGTACTTTTGCAAGCCCAAGTACCTGCAAGGGGATGGGCTTGGCTGAGGAAAGCATCAATTTCCTCCAGCATGGCACCATGTTGGAGCTCTCAATGGAAAACATTGCTGCTGGGCAAAGACCATGCGGTCTGTGAGGTCGCCATGGATGCAAAGTTCTGGTTTTGCCTACTGCATGGACCCGCTTGAGGGCTACTCAGCCGGTGCCGCAGGGAGGTCACATTGTGCCATCTGTCCTTGGCGCCGCTGGGGAACCATTGCCATCTATGCAAACAAAAATGATGCAACCAATGCTAAGCCCATGCTAATCTGAAAGGCTAAGTGTGCTAGCCAGAATGGATCAAGATATATCAAGATCAACATGGGTCAAAATGGCAATGGATGCAATGGCTAGCGTGCCACCTTCAGCCTCGACCTCTGATGCCTTCAAAATCTTCAAAGATGCCGATGAGATCCCGCACAAGCCAGCACTGGCCAAATCTCCAGTGGCCAAGGGTGCTCCATCCTCGTGGCATCTCGCAACAAATGTGACTGACACAAAATGACACAAACACCACCCCCCGGTGACAGTGACAGAAAGAAATGGATTTTGAGTGTGGATAATATGTTTATATGTTTCAAAGGGCCACTGTTGGAGTTCCATGCTAAATTTGAACCATGTAAGACCGCTTTGACGCATCTTCAGAGTTCTGCATGTTCTGCATGAGCATTGTGAACAATTTTGATCTGGGAATTCGGGAATTCCCTCGACGTCTCGTTGCAATGTGGCTGCTTCATGTCGCTTCGTCCTGACTGGACACTGAGATACACTGAGCATCCGACGTATGACGCTTCACCTCCAAAGATCTGCCTTTGGGCAAGGGGTTTGCTTCAGGCAACTCGCATACACGTGCGAGATGCATTGAGTTAACTGATTTTGATTAATTTTGGTAGGAGAATCATATAGTAAGATGCGAGAAGTAGTTTTTACATGTTTTTCCACCATCCAGGCTTGGCGAGTGAGAGAGCGCTAAACCTGGTCCTGAACCCCCGTGGCTTTCCTCTGGTGTAAGGGGGCTGTTGCCCGTTCTGACTTTTATTGGGTGCCCAGTTCTCCCCTTTGGGTCACAGTTGGTTGCCCCAAGTCCATGTGCTAAGTTCACTACTCGATGTTGGTGCGGAAGATGTGCATGGTGTCCTGACAGGCAACCAGCAACAAGTTCCTGCCGCTTCAGCAGCTGGGCGAGGTTGACGCCCCTGAGGCACCCAACACCAAGGCACAAAGGCTCACCAGCCTTCCCACGAGCCTCATGCCGCGATTCAGCAAGGAACGGTAACGGTAAAATTTTCTCCAGACATAATAATAATCATAATACTCCTTGAAACAAATTTGTATCAACCTGGTGCGCTTTTGCTGCTGACATGGTCGCAGCTGACAGGTCGGTTGTGATCATTCACACCTGCTGCTTGCAGAAGCTTGTTTTGCCGAATGTAGTTTAGCTACGTGGGGTCGTAATATCTTGAAATCAGCTGACATCAGTTGAAACTGGGAAGAACTCTTTGTCGCAAATCCTGGAGTCTAAATATTTGAAGCAAAGCGGCAGTGAAGGGAAGTGTCCAAAAGGCTTCCCACCACCAAGGCAGACCTGTCAGAGCAGTGCGAGTTGTGAGAGCATTGGAGCCGCTAAGCCGGTTTCTGCTTCACTCAGCCTTCCACTTCGCCTTCTTTCACCTCAAGTGCGCCAAACAAGGCAACCCCCACTCGCTCTGACGCCATGCGGAACCCTGCGTGAAATACCAACAATCTGATCAATGATGATCAATCTGATCACCTTTTTGAGCACTTTCAGCTTTGGAAATTGCTAGCAGCTGGCCCAGTCTTTGTAGGCTGTCCTGCTGACGGAAAACAAGGCTCACTATTTTCAGCCTTGCCCAATGGAACGATAAGCTATGTTGTTTTCTTTGAGGTTTTGCCGCCGTTTCGGCTGTTTCATCCCAAGCATGGGAGCAAAGTAAGCACAAAACCACGGCCACAGGGTTTGATCCAACCAGTTGATCAACCATAGCCACAGCTACCACAGCTCAGAAATTAGGACGCAAGTGGTGCCCGCGAGGAGATGCTGTCTGGCCTTCCAGGGGGTCTATTGGAAAAAGGGAAAAAAGACGAACAATGGGATCTTGGGATTCCTTGGGGCCCTCAATGTGAACAAACCAATCCATGAGCAAAAAAGGTGTCACGTTGAGTGGCTGCCATGAAGCAAACCTGCCTCAGGCTCTACACATGTTCCCAGAGGGAATGAAGATTTGTTAATCCAGAAAAATTACTACAAGTGCCAATGGACTACCCCAGTGCTACAGCGGACACATTAACTCAGGTAGCTGACGCTACCTTCGTGATATGATCAAATGGTCGTGATTTTAACACTTCGTGAAAGGAATGATGACCAGAACATGCACGTCAATAACAAGCCCAGAACAACCAAGGCAAGTTGCTGGTCCAAGAAGACCTTGGCTTGCAACACGTTTCATAGCTCATTCATTAATGCTCATTGTTTCCAATACAGGACCCTATGACCCCATGGGATTCTGAAACGAAGAACATCGGGATATCCCAGATGTTTTTCAATCTTCTATGATGGAAACACCCTGCACAGAGTCCCTTGAAAGAATGAGAAAAGCGCTTAGGATCGCGTAAAGAAACGTCACATGTCCAACATTGCCAGCAAGGTTGTTTGAATGGCGGGCCCCAACTGGCTTGGACTTAGAGAGAGAGAGAGAGGTGTGACTGTTGATGTTTCTGCCTGCCTGCCTGTCTCCATCGATCTATATACAGTAGACATTACCCATCCATCCATTCATTCATCCATGCACCTATCTGTGTATCTGTATATCTGCGCATCTGTATACATTTGTGTATAGCATAGGCAGGCGTGAGTGGATCAATGTATATATATATTGTATATATATATAGATATTGTATATATATAGATATTGTATATATATATAGAGAGAGATACACACACAAATATATATAAGATCTGTGTGTGTGCATACTAGATTCTAGATTACACACTCTGTGACCTGTCCAATCTCGGTGGTATAAACACTTAGCTACAAACCACCTTCAACATTGTCTTCCTCATCTACGTACCACAGCTGCGAGGAAGAGCCACGTGGGAGTCCCCGGAGACACGGACCAATGCGGCGGCGGCAGCCTGCAAAGGCACGAAATTCTCGGCCCTTCGCAAATTGTGGTTTGGCAGTGTGCAGTAAGTAATCACCAATTTTCCTATATTTTTCTTATAACCTGAAGTAGTGACACAGTCAAAACGGATCACAAGATAACCTTCTATAGACCCCAAGTCGAATTGTCATGTCGGTTGCAACCTGTCTCAACCGCAAACAACATTTTGATCCAAGCTCCCCGGGTCAGCCACTGGCCGTGCCTTTCCGAAGATGGCCCCAGGGTCTGCAGTGGCATACCAAGCCCTCCGGGCAGCCCTCCTGACGGCGGCACAACCAATCTCCCTAAGACATATAGATCCAATACGAAACTGTTCAATACTTTTCACATGTTTGGTGCAGGAAAGGCCTTATTTTTTCAGAAATCCTCAATGAAATGCTTCACGTCTATTCGGTTGCACGTGGTGTCACGTGGTTATCCTTGGGCGTGCCAACCGGCAGGTTGCCACGGCTGTAGTGGCACCTCAAGGTGGAAGTGTGTTTCACCCTCCATTGGGTCCATGGGCACAGCAGCTAGCAGTGCGTTGGAATTGTCAATTTGGCTTGTTATTGTTCGTTCAACCTCAACTATCACATTGTCACATGCCTCTTGTGAGCAAACGTGGTTGCTGTATATGGCCGTCACTTCATTCAAAGAATGATATGCTCTCAGTCAAAAAAATGTTCTGGTACAACCTCGAAACCCTCTTCAATGGTCGGGTCTTACGAGCAAGAAACCAGAATGACCTGTCCAGACTCTGAAGTTAAGACTCTGAAGCTGGTGTGGGTCCCATAGGTATGGACTCATCCACAAAGGGGGGGTGGTTCCACTTGAAGCTATGTCTCAACCCAATGTGATAAATCCAAGTGAAGAGATTTACGTGCGCAAACATCAAGCACAATGTGAATCCAAATGATCCAAAATTCAACATGGATCAACATGGAATCTGAAACACAGTGAAATGATGCAGGAAATCCATGGAAATCCACAAATTGATTGCATGATATTGCCATGGCTTGCGCTTTTTGTTGTTATTTTCCTTCATCTTCCAGCCCTTCAACGAAGGCGCTGCACTTGGCGCCGTGCCAGCCCAGCTGTGGTGTGCTGAAGCTGGGACCGCCACAGTGTTGTGGCTGGCTCCCTGGGGCCTTGGCCATGTTTTGGAATCCCCCACTCAGGGCTTGTGACTTATTTTTGGGTGGGGAAAGAACTGCTTTTTTCAGGTAAGGCTTTGCGATTCCCATCCCCCACATTGCATTTCAACTGTGTAGTACCAAAGCAGGAGATCACTGCCAGCATGGCATACCCTCAGAGGCTGGAGCTGACATCTTGCCCAGCAGAAGCCCATCCCGACTTCCCAGGGCCCCAGTTGAGGGTCCAACGTGCGCAAACCAAAGAAGAAGTTCCAAGTACCTGAGCTCAAACACCCAAGAAACTCAACAAACCTTGATTCCTGAGGTTTCCTTCAGTTCCATGTATGTCACCAAGGCATTATCGCGCAATGTGATGTGATGTGACGTGACGTGATGTGATGTGATGTGATATGATGTGATGTGATGTGATGTATGGGTGGGTTGGATGGAAAAGGTTGACATGGGTAGACATGACATGGGTGGATATGGGTGGATATGGGTGGATATGGGTATGGGTGAGTATGTGTGGGTATGTGTGTAGACGTGTATGGATAAGTACGGATATGCACAAATATGTATGGATGTGTCTGGGTACGTGTGGATGCATGCGTGCATGCGAGCATGCGTGTATGCGTGCATGGATGTGTGTGTGTGTGTGCGTGAGGTTATTGGTACGTATATGTGTATGTATATGTGTATGTATATGATATGATATGGTTGTGTATGTATATGTGTCTATACGCGTGTTTATGTGTGTGTGTGTCTATGATTGTCACTGTGTGTGTGTCTATGTGTGTGTGTATGTATACATGTGCGTGTATGTATATATAGTTATAGGTATACTTCGCACGGCGGGCGGGCACGCATATTACATAATTAAAAAATATTAAAAATATGAATGTGTGTGTATTTGCGTTTAAGTCTGGATTTCTGAATCTATATTTGCTGACATACCGAGTTTTTCCAAAAAGTAGCCATCCGTAGGAAGTCGAATAGATACTATCTCACAATTTCCTTACATACAAATTATATCAAATTATATATCATATTATGAAGTTATCTTAGTTCATCACGCTCTGTTCATTTAATTCAAAAAAGCAGCACTTACAAAACCAGAAAGCTATGAAAGTTTGATTATCCTTTCCGATGTGGACAACTCGGGGTGGATTTGCATCCGAAACAAGGTTGGTTAACAGTCAGTTAGTCACCCCACCATATCCCCGTTCACCAATTCCACTGTACAACCGAAATGCTGTCACCTGATTTTATCCTGATTGTTCTGTTTTGTCATATTTTATCCATTCCATTCCATTTCTTATCCTCAGCATTTCGAAAAAATGCTGTGTTGCTCAGCTGTCACAAGGTGGCAGTGTCTTCCCATGCGCCACCAGGGGCCGCCAGGGCACTTGCAAAGCCACTGGTCTCACTGTGCTCCGGAGCTTGTGGAACTTCGTTGACCAGCACTGCTGGAGGGTTGGCGCTGGACCTAACAGGCAGATGTCAAGAGGTGCATGGTCAATGTCAGCTACAACTGGGGATCGGCAATCTGAAATCGAGCACTGCTTGGCTTTGAAGGCTCCTAGAAACGAAGTAGGGATTGCACAGGACGTACAGGTGAAGGATTGTTCTGCTCCACTTTCAGTTGGAACATCTAAATCTCATCATTTCATACCGTGTGCTGCTACTTGCTGCCTTTTTTTAGGTGCACGCGTAATTCCCAGCCAAATCCATGAAGATCATGAGGCAACCATGAGTACATACCCACGTCCATCCGCGTCCCCATCAAGCAAGATTCGACTTGTTATGGTCACGGATGGTCACGGGCTGATTTTAGTTATTGACTCGGTCAATGTTCGACTTGTTATGGCCCTGGTCGCCGATCCTTGTGCTTTATGCCCCTGTGCCCGCCCAAAGGACCAAATTTCCATGACAAGCATTGACAAGCTGCGACGGTTGCGAAGCTTCGGCATTTGAAGTGTCATTGTCCGGCGCAGACTCCTGCGCCATGAGTTCAAGCCAACCTCTGGAAGAAGTTGCCATGGGAAACCCGAAAATCGTCGAAAGGACCTTACTTTCTAAGTTCAGTGCTGAAGTCATCCAACATCTACAAATAACAATTATTAAGAAGGGATTGGAAGAAGATAATCAATCATATCAAGAAATTCAAATGTCTGCTCATGTCTGCCGGCCAAGTCTAAGTCCTTCAGATCTTCCATCTCCACCAACAAGCCACTCACGGCTGGCGCCAGCACCGTGCGGCGCTTGCGGTATGCTGGGCCGCCGGCGTCCATGACCAGGCTGCTGCGAGCTTCTTCCACCACGTGCACTGGCACCTGCGGTCCATGGCCAATAGTAAAAGACAGCAGCCCAGAGATAAACATGGAAAAACACAGATTTCGAGGAATATACGAGAAATTCTCCCTGCGCGGCTAGTGGTTGCGTAACCACTGTAACCACATCTAAAACAAACTATGTAATATAGTAACTCATCGCAAATTGTATCAAAATGTTACCAACAAGAGTTTGCCCAGCATTTGTTTTCTTCAATATTGGGTTGATTCGGTTGATTCGTAATTTTTGCCCATCCATGCCCATCCCCTTCCATGCCCGTCCCTTCAATGCCAGTGCTGTAGCTTCATGTCTTCCCAACACAAGAACTGCTGCTTGGTGCACAATTGTGCCAAGAATGCAGCCGCCAGTGGCCTCATCATATAAAATGTAAAACACCTTAGCTATCCACATCGAAGTGACACCACCTTTCCCCAAATCCAGATAGGCACGCTGCAAAACGATGCAAAACGGAGATATGTTCGCTGGGGCATGCTTGGACAATGATGAGAAATTGGTATATACAATGTATATAGTGTATATACTGGCGTTGGATCGGATGTGGCACGGCTTCAGATCTTGCATGCTGTCCAGGTCACACAGTCCAGCCGCAGCACACGCTCTTCGGCGGCCTGCGGGGAGCGTCGAAAGATGTCGAAACCAAAATCTACAGCTGTCAAGCTATTTCAGGGTCTCATTTCCCACACCTGTCGCGATTTAAGACAGAAGAAACTTGAATGGAAGTGACCTGTGATGACTACTCTTGAAACATCTTGAAACTGCTGTGGTCCCTTGTTGCCCTGAATGCAACTTGCAGGAAGGTTCGTTGATGTTCGTTGTATTTCTTGTTGCTCTGGCAGCGTTGCGCCTTGAGATTTTCTTCCCTTTGGGCATCAGTTCTAAGCCCCTTCGGGTAGCGCACTGCGCTGCCTAGGCATGCCGTGCTTATCTTGATCACCGATCGTTTGCTATGGCAGCTATCGCTGCTATGATTTCGAACATGATCTGCAGAGGACTTCTGGTCTCAAAACTTCAGAGGATTTACAGGTGGGATCAGGCGGGACACATGGGACATGTCACTGGGTCCCTTCCAGCATCCCTCTTTGCCGAGTGGCCGCTGGCTTCCAAATCTCGGATCTTCTGTGATATCTCCATCAGATTCCTTGGCTTTCCCAGGGTCGATGGTCTGTGGATGTCTGTGGCACCAGCTCTGGAAGGGGTACCATTGGGTAGTGGATCTGCCAGAATCTTTCCATGACGAGATTCTCGTAGTGCCTTTGCTTTCCAATTTCCGTCATCATCCAATCAACTCCTTGTTGGCAAAAAAAGAGACGCCATAGACATGGATGTTTACCACACAAAAATCTGCTGACATGCAACCTTGTTCGGCCAATGTGGGCGAACTTAAAAAAAAACATACATAACAGTACATAACATCGAAAATTGGCCGAACTTCCTTTGCAAAATCATCCTGAACCTCAGCAAACTTCCGGACACTGCTCCTGCTAATGTTGTGAAGAAATATTTTGCCATTGCGATGCCTGAAGCGAAGTGCCATCCCCATAGTGATGGTTTTGTTCAAGACGTTCAGGACATGTTATTTCAGCACACCCCAGGACCAAAGATGACCAAAGACTTGCCAGAACAGAACTGATGAACACTTATATGGCAGCAAGTGATGGAAACCTCTTAGTAGCGCTTCAAGAAGTTGTGATGGATGACATATATCATATTACGTAATATACCATCATATACCATCATATGCCTGTGGTCTGCTCAATCACCGCATGCATCATGTCTTTCTCGTTCACGGAATCAAGGGTGATTAAGATGTCTGAGTCCATCGTGCATTGATGAGGCGCACAATCTCACTTGTGGGGAGCGGGACCTTTTAATCCTTTTACTATTTCTCAGCCACACTGGTGGAAGCTGCATTAGATTCATTAGATCATATTGGTATTGAGACAGTTGAAGAACATGTCTACTCTTACGGGCCAATCGATGGTGCCTACCTGAAATTCATGTACACATATGTATACATGGGCTACCTGAAATTTATGTACTCACATGTATACATGGGAATCGCATGGAATCGCGGCATGCATGTGTATATATAATATGTATATATACCAGTATAACAACTAAAAATATATATATATATATGTGTGTGTAGATATGTGTACTGTGTATATATATATACATACACGTACATACATGTGTGTGAAAGCTGATGTCCGACCAGCAGCACTTTGGATCTCCCACGATTCTTCTGTGTAACACTTCAAATGAATCCGCCCCATCCCTGGAAGCCCACCACAACTGTTGGAAGGTGAGATCATGTGAGGCAGCTGGTCACAGGCAACAAGGTGGACTTGTGGAAAGGTTTGTGGTTTTAAGCCCCTAGCAAGATTCCTCCAGCGAGAATCGTCATCCAAAATTGAGCCAACAAAAAATGAGGAAACATTGATCATAGATAGATCGTATTTCCCCCCTGACCCACCTCAACCCTGAGACACTCTCAGGCCTGCAAGTTGAACCCAGAAGCCGGGCTGCAGCACTGCCACCTGCTCTCTATATATATATTGTTTGTATGGTAGTACTCCGCTTCCAAAACTTACAAAAGAAATGAAACCAGGCTGATTCATTCACCAGGGCTATTGACTACTTGCTGTCTTGGGTGCACGTCCAAGTACCTATAATGTCATTATAACAGATTGAATATGATTGAAGATAGAAAGACAGAACTGAGAAGCAGCCACTGTGCCACGGGATGCGTTTTCCTGAATTCACTTCTCAGGGGTTCCATGCCAGTTCAGGTCCTCATTCGAATTCCACTGTGAATGTGATGGCACCAAGGGGAAGTATCATGAAGTACCTATATCTCCACAAGAGAGAAGCAAAGTGCAGACATGTCTTGGAGAACCCAAGTACCACAGTATACCACAGTATACCACAGTATACCACAGTATACCACAGTATACCACAGTATACCACAGTACCAAGGGCTACCCGCATTTCAGGACCTCACCGTTCGCCTGCTGGACGATGTATCGGTAGGCATCCCTTTCGACGCTGTTCTCATCGCCAGGTTCCGCATCCAGCATGATGAGTTTGTATTGCTTCCAAGCAAAGGTGCAAATGAAAGCCTTTCTGCAAAGGAGCAGCAAAAAAATTGGCAAACATTGGGGCATGGATGGGCATGGGGCCAAGGCGTTTCAACATGCTGACCTGTTTCAAATGAAGCATACAGTGCAACATGATTAGGCATGATTAGGCGGTTTATGATGATGAGCTACCAAATCTACCAACTTTCACAAGCCATTGCCAGGAGGAACCGGCCTTTTTCCTTGGTCCTTGATGTTTCCTTTGCTTGTGTCCCCCAGCATGGCCCCAAGTTGGCACTTGATCGTAGCTTAGGAGCATAGCCGACCACTGCTATGATTGCAGAGATGCGATTCATGCCTTGGATCACAGCACCAAACCAAACACCCGACCATTAATAACAGTCGTAACAACAAGCTAAGTAAACCACACAATACGGACTTACTGACATAATATTAGGTAGAGAAGTAAAAATCAGTTCCTCAAGTGCCACTGGATGAAGGGAACAAAGCTGGCAACGCACGCCTCTCAAGAAAATCTTGACCCCATCTCCCTCCATATGTGAAGTCATCATGAATCATCTATGATCTTCCGCTCCCGTGCAGTCCAATGGTCTCACCATGACTTGTGTGATCGCCTCGTCGGTTAAAGGCCTGGTAATTGAATAGTAGGTGCCCAAGCCAAGGTACACCTCAGACTGGGCATAGCTCAGTTTGAGTCCTGGTTGAACTACTTTACCATTGCTGGAGGTTGAGTCGTGGGGCGGGTTCCCACACTTAGCAGAAAAAGGATCATCCATCAGTGGGCCACGCAGCAATGCCTGAAGGAGATGGTGCCATATATCCCATCGCTGGGTGCTGGACAAAACTGGTGCCAGGTAGCCATCGGTGCAAAGGCCATCACCAGCAACCCCAGCAGCATCCAGATATCCCCCAGCAGCTGGAAAGCGATATGATACATTCCTAGGCTCCAGGGTACGCATGAACATGAATTGTGTAGGTGGATGTTTGGAGTACTCTCTCGCTTTTTGGGGGATGTTCAATTCGGACATATTCTGACCAGAGCTGAAAAATCTTCTTTTCAAGTAGTTTTTCTACTCTTCATGTGAGCCTAGTAGATCTAGTAGTGCCCTGCAACTCTTCTCATCATACTTGGCGGCATCCAAACTGGATCTGTTTGTTAGAATGCCCACTTCTGGACTAAGCTACGCACCATTTGGCTGGTCTGCTGCCGCCTAGTCTCCCCACGTCAGTGGACAATACAGCAAGGGTAGCACGATCACCTTGGTTCCACTCGATCTTCACTCGTTCAACACCCAGCTGCCAAAGTTCATGTGGGATCCACATGGGAAGTCCCATGGTTGATGCATGACCTAAGCATGCCACCAGGAGCCGAGATCATCCTGAGGTTCAAGCGAACATGCCCGGGATGGTGCTCTGCGGTGCTGTGACTTTCCTGAGCTTCAGCAGTTGTACGAGTAATATGTTGTGGTACAATTTGGAGCGGTGAAACATAAGCTTTGTCAGCTGTGTCCCAGCATTCTGTTGGTTGTGATTCCATACAACTATTGTGCGCATCCATACATGCATATACATGCATATATATATATATTATATTGCATGGTATATATATATTATATATATACCTCTCTACATGTATATATATATTATATATTATATATATGATATGCAACAACTAACATACTGTCACTTGGTTGCACCTCCCGACATCGTCCCAGACTCACTTTCAACGCCCCTCGCAGCATGGCAGGGGCCAAGGCCAAGGCAGCTGGCCTTCAACCGGGTTTCACATGGTTTCACCAGGGCACCGATCAACAGTCATCATGGTCAGCCAACCCCTAAAACTAACAATATATATATATATATAACCGTCCTGTTTCTCTGTCAACCGCCTTTTTTTCGCAGTGAAACAGTACCCTGATCCAAAGATTTTTTGCAACAAATTCATAACTCAGTTTCATCCCAAATTCATCCATATAAGAAAGGATCTTAGCATAACCCACTCAAATTTGTCTGGAAAGTCTAGCTATAGTGTCTCAGTTGTAGCATGTTATAGCTATGGTTATGACTCTAAATATCTCTAAATAACCTACTGATCTAAGTGATCTAAGTGCAAACAAAGGACATGATGGTGGTGAAGCCGCGAAGCCTCAGGCCATGCCGCCATGCCCAGTCACTTGAGCTACAGTCCAGGTGCCCGACTAAGGTCCTGACCCATTCGCCTCAGCCAGTCACAAAGCATCTTTGGATATCTTTGGATCGGGTTTCTATATGTTTCTATGGATTCCGTCGTTTACACCGTTTTACCTTAAGACCCTGGGGAATCATAGTCGGCAACCAAATACTTTATGCCTTTCAGTTACTTTCCCTTCCTTCTCCGTCTCCGTCAGAATTGCAACATTTAATGCATGCTTTATTTGCTTAATTTCAGCCAGTTGCTCCCGTTCTGATTGTGCGCAAATGACAGGAGAACAGCACCAAAGATGATCCAAGATGCAAAGCCCATCCCCATCGACACACTCTGCCTGGGCCGGGTCCGATGTCCGGGTGACTGGTCTCGGCGGCAAACTTTGGGGTTTTACAGCGGTACTTAACTACTGTAACTACTTCGTTAGTAATAGATAGATGGATAGATAGATAGATAGATGGATGGATGGATGGATGGATGGATAGATAGATTAGGATAGATTAGGATAGGATAGGATAGGATCGGATCGGATGGGATGGGATAAGACAGATTAGATAGATTAGTGGATAGAGTAGTAGATGGATCAGTAGGTAGATTGGCAGATAGATTGGCAGATAGGTTGGCAGATATATTGGCAGATATATTGGCAGATAGATTGGCAGATATGTTAGCAGATAGATTGGCAGATAGGTTGGCAGATATATTGGCAGATATATTGGCAGATAGATTGGCAGGTAGATTGGCAAATAGATTGGCAGATAGATTGGCAGATAGATTGGCAAATAGGTTGGCAGATAGATTAGCAGATAGGTTAGTAGATAGATTGGCAGATAGATTGGCTGATAGATTGGCAGATAGATTGGCAGATAGATTTCCAGATATATTAGCAGAAAGATTAGCAGAAAGATTAGCAGATAGATTAGCAAATAGATAAGTAGATAGATTAGTAGATAGATAAGTAGATAGATTGGCAGGTAGATTGGCAGATAGATTAGCACATAGGTTGGCAGATAGATTAGCAGATAGATTAGTAGATAGATTAGTAGATAGATTGTCAGGTAGATTACTAGATAGATTAATGGATAGAAATTAATAGATAGAAATTAATAGGTAGAAATTAATAGATAGAAAATAATCGATAGATAGAAAATAAAGGATAGAAACTAATAGAAAGTATATATACAGTATATATATATAAATCAAAACAATAGAAAGAAAATAATAGATAGAAAATAATAGATACTGTAGATAGAAAGTAATAGGTAGATAGATAGATGGATGGATGGATAGATAGATAGGTAGGTATATAGATTGCATGATTTTAAATATTAACATTAATTAAATATCTATATTGATAAACGACTCTGGTAAAAAGTTTAGGACCAGGGGCAGTCAGAATCTGCTGGAAGCGCACTGAAGAATTTTCAATAAGATCTTTCAGCTTGAGGCTGCCCTTGGAGAATCTAGTGCATTCACCGATTCACGTGCTTATCCCGTCACTTTGTCACATGTGGCATCCAAACACCATTCACCTCGCTGTGGATCGCCAAACTCACAGGTTCTGATTCTCGTCACTTCGAATACTAATTCAGAACATGATCAAATTATCCATATGTTATCATATGTTGATGTCCTCCAAGTTCTCCATTTCAATCTTTGTCGGTTGTATCCCGTATGCGGTCGGCCCCAAAGAACCAACCGCCCATTCTGCGTATTTCTGCATCCCAAGCACTTCATTCGTTGGGCCACTGGGCCGGCAGTGGCTGCTACCTCGAGGGCATTCTCGAAGCCCAGCTCGATGGTATCCTGCACTGCGTCACTGCATGTCCAAAATTCAGACTCATGCCATGGGCAAAACATGGTGAGGTATAGTCATTCATCCCATAATGAGAATTCTTATGATGAATAGTGACCATAAAATCCGTACTAATGGATTGACGACCATCCTCCAGCATGATCAGCATGAGCAATTTACCCAAGTTCTGACGGAATTCGGTGCGAGCGAGGTCGCAGCACCAACGCCCCTTCCCGGTTAAGGATGTTTAAGGGGGTTACGAGGTGTCAGAAAAGAGGCAAGCGGCGCGAAGTCCACAGAGTCAAACTCCAAGCACTGGTGGCGGGTATCTGACCCCCTACAATTCACAGCCATGACAGGAGGATGTGACAAAGCATCAACTATTACAGGTGGGTCGCCTCGCAAAGCAGCCCCTCTGCATTGAAAGCAAAGGCATAACATCAACAGCTCACGACTGGCATTATCGGCATGAAATATAGCATGTGACGGGAAATGACCACATTCTGAGGCACCTAGTCTGAATCATGTGACAATGTCCAATGGAAAAAAAGTCCAAAAGCAGCAAAGAACTCGGCATACAGTCTTGATCCATCATGAGGTAAACAAAAATCACACGCGGCTGCACTGAAGGTAGGCACCAGAAGGCTTGCGGTTTTCCATAAACAACGACTGTCATAGCAGGTTTCGCCGGTATTGTCAACAATGCACTTCGGACACAGCGCAGAAGGTCTGCGCACAGATGTCAGTACCAAGAATCAGGACGATGTCAGGCGTTCAATTCCAAGTATATAGGACAAATAGGCAAAGTCAAATGACACCAACCAGGGGCAATTGACAATCTGGAAAACAGAGAACTCAGCACATCAAGATGGCATGAAATGTCTCACTTGAAAACGGCATGGCTCTCTCGGTAAGGCGCCCCCCCACGCCGGCAACAGATCCAATCGTGAAGTAGAAGAAAAAGGCGCCCCCCCACGCCCGCAACAGCTCCGCCCCGTGAAGGCTCGAGCCCAGGAGCTACCCAACTTATGAGCAGGCACATATCGTGCATAAGTGGAACCTCGAAATGTACAGTGAATCAATGGCAACACGGCAACACGGTCCTCGAGGTTTGGCATGACCGTGTCACGACACAGCTCCGCCGCTTCTTCTAAGGCTTTGCGGTGCCATGGCCCTTCCTTGAGCGAGGCCGGGGCCAACGATGGCCAAAGCTATGAGAGTTATCCTTCCGCATCACTGGAGGTCTAATCATCCCTTTATCACGGAGAAAAATAACTGGGACTTGCAAGACGTAAGATTCCTAAGATGGCCTATTTTTTTGTTGCCGAGCTAAAAGCCATTCCTAGCAGGGTACTCTTGCCAGGTAACGACGACTGCCGGCTGCTGTTACAAGTTGCCCCGCTATTTAACAAAATGCGCCACGTCAAGGGGTGTACAAGGCATCATCACGTGTTAATCGTCCAAATAATGTGAAAACTTGATTGCTAGTTTCACCATGGCAGCATTGATGCTCTTTGGTCCTTCTTTAAGTGATTTTGCCTTCAACAGCCGTGAAATTTAAATGGATAGTCCTGGATAGTCAAAGTAAAGTGGCCTTAGTTGTCAATCGCAATGGAAATGGCCCCAAAATTGGAGGCTGTTGCATCCCTATCCGGAGACTTCCTAGCCGTGGGTTGTGAAAGTTTTGGAGATTGCTGCAGTTTCCTCACTAGCCGCCGTGGTTGAACACCAAGTTGCTGGGTCATTGAGGTAGTTCGTGATTTTTCCACACGTACTGGTAAGGCAAAGGCGGCAAAGGGGGCGCGATTCGCTGGGACAAACATGGGTGAGTCCAAACCAAACAGCTACATCGATTCAAAAAACACCAAGTCTCTGATGAAATCCGATGAATCTGTGGAGTTTTCAGGTTGTCTCTTTGTCCAGTGGTGTTTTACATGTAAAACATCTAAGTTTAGCCGCCCTTGATATTACCTGGTGCTACCATACGATGCCCCGCAGAAGTCTGGATCTGATCCAAGCCTAGGCCCTGCAACTCGCACCATGATCCAACGTAGTCACGATGTATTCTATTGTATGCATTGGCATTTGTTGATATTTTTTATATGATGATGAAAATGATTATGGTGAAGATGATGAAAATGATGATGATGCTGATGATGCTGATGATGCTGATGATGATGATGATGATGATCATCATCATCATCATGATCATCATGATCATGATGATCATGATGATCATGATGATCATGATGATCATGATGATCATGATGATCATGATGGTGATGGTGACCCTGATGCTGATGGTGGTGGTGATGATGAGGAGGAGGGGGATGAGGATTGAGATGAGGATGATGCTGAGGATGAGGATGAGGATGAGGATGATGATGATGATGATGATGACGATGAAGATGAAGATGATCATGATGATCATGATGATCATGATGATCATGATGATCATGATGATCATAAAGATCATAAAGATCATAAAGATCATAAAGATCATAAAGATCATAAAGATCATAAAGATTATAAAGATTATAAAGATCATGATGGTGATGCTGATGCTGATGCTGATGGTGGTGGTGATGATGAGGAGGGGGATGAGGATTGTGATGATGATGATGATGATGATGATGATGATGATGAGGAGGAGGAGGAGGATGAGGATGAGGATGATGATGGTGATGATGATGATGATGATTATGATGATACTACATAAAGGCGCATATATATATATATATATATACATGTACGATCCCCCTTGCAATTCGGCCTCCGACCCTGACCCCTGAATCTTTAAGGGACCACTGGTAGCCTCTTAAAGAATGCGAACCAGGGCAAATTTCAGCCTTAAAG
>Ga0126342_10007354_pt1 | contig 19641 bp, 21 predicted proteins | sample Cyp1metagenome_FD_92528 | JGI IMG/M metagenome (GOLD analysis project Ga0126342, IMG submission 92528) | Coral microbial communities from Lord Howe Island, Old Settlement Bay, Australia - Cyphastrea 1 metagenome | ecosystem: Host-associated > Invertebrates > Cnidaria > Coral ... | reverse complement strand
GAGGTCAAAACAAAACACATCGAAAGAATTGAACATCCGACCATGGTCTTCCTGGTTGCTGTTTTTACCCCATAGCAGAAATTTGAATATCAACTGCGGATCATCTCTGGATGAAACAAATTGTAGAAAATATATGACAACACCAGTTCCTTGATTAGTCTATATCACCATTGAATGACATGGTTGAATCCCCATTATTGTGATCCCCCTCCCCGGTATTATACAAAAACCAGTTCTCATTGTTGGATTCCATATGTGTGATGTCAAAATCCACATCTTTGATCAGCCAAAAAGTAAAAACATATCCTTACTCCTAACACCACATTTTGCAAGCTTAAACATGGTAAAACCATCCGTTTCTTTCCGTTTCTTCATGTTTTCTTTATCTGAATCCTCAGGCATCCAGCCTGGCGGAAGGCCACACGCCACACGTTGAACAAGGCCCAGCTGACGGCGAACAAAGGCAGAGCCAGGACCTTGCTACAGGGAACCACCATCACTTGTGTCACTTGTCATGGGAGAACTTTGTGGTCTCAAGATGTCTCAGGTATCTGATTTTTTTTTGGGATTTTATTTGTGTATATGCATGGCTATGTGCAAACCCTCTTTGACTTTCTTTAAGCTGCACTCTTAATCTTTCGATTGGTTCAATAGGATCATCATCCCAGCTCGTGGAGAAAAAGAGAAACTTCCCCCTCCATGACTATCAATCAATCGTGGTTATTCATTGAACATAATTGCCATATAGTATTATATAATAATTTGCTCTAATTTGGATATAATATGTATAGCCTGTATAGCTCACACGTCACATGGAGACATATGAACAACAAGTAATGAAACCACCAATCAGCCGTAGTGGTTCAATCCAATGTTTACCCGTATTGCAAGGACCTCAACCCCCATGTTTTGGTGGGTTCAACCGGGCCCCGAAGTTTTGTACTTACTCCTCCATTGACGGTTCAGTTATGATTCCAATATCATCATTTTAGGTTCGTCAATGAGCCCAATGTTTTGCTGCTAAAACTCCCCCCAAACATATCCGTTTCCCCATTAATCATCCTGGGATGGGGAAGTCAATCCTCATTTTTGGATGGCAAAACTTGCGCTGTCGATTTTGGATAGGTATAATTCTCATCCAATCCGGTATTTTTCCTCCTTAAGAACCCCCCATCCATCCCCATCCATTGGCTCATTACATACCATATCCCATATCGTTGGAGATCATATTTTTAATTTCCCACGTGTATATCCAAATTTATCCCATTGAATTGCTTGCTTTACTATCCAGAAATTGGCTAAACCAGCATCCTGGTCAGCCCCGGTAAAATGGATTGGGATAACGATATAAGGGCAGAAACTCTACTCTTTTTCATATTTTTTCATATTTTCATCCTTAAGAACCTCGGAAAATCACAAATCCCGGAAATTCGCAGAATATCCCACTAAATCAGCATTCCATCATCATTAAACGCCCAATGAATATCAATGAATACCATTAAATCTCATTAGATCCTCATTAAATCACCATTCAATCCGGATTTAATCCCATTGAATCACCATTAAAGTCCCATCAAAAACCCGATAAATCACATTAAATCATATCAAATCCCTTTAACATCACCATTAAAACTCCATTGATTCCTCCATAAATCATTATGATTATTTTTCATAAGTAAGTTAAATCCCACAAAACCACTATATTTCATAGTTAAATCACCATCACATCAAAGAAAATCACCACTAAGTCCCATTCAACCCTCATGAAATCATAATAAATCACCAATAAACCTCGTTCAATCCTTATTAAATCATATTGAAATCACGATAAAATCACCATTAACGCACCATTTTTAAGGCTTAGACCCTCCATCCTCGATGGTATCCGCGGCACTGCCAGAATTCGCAGGTCGAAGCCCTCGTCCTCCTCTTCCACGCGCGCTGCCAGGGCTGGCAACGGCGAGGCGGCTGCAGCAAGGGTGGCGCCCATCATGGCGCTGGCGGCTTGGTGCCTTGGAATCCATGGGACATGTAGGATAATCATGTGTTAAAATGGTTTTCATGTGGTTTTTTAGGACAGTACCAGTATATGGAACCTATATTGAATATGATTGAATGACGATATTCATGGGATAATCGTAGGATAGTACCTGCTGATTAGTTGGCAATTCTTGAGATTGAACCCCGCAGAAATGAAATTTATTGTGGACGCTCACCATTTAATTTGGTCTTAATATGGTTTTCATATGGTTTAAGAAGGATCATCATAGGATCATCATAAAATATTATGGGATTTAACGGGTAATTAATTGGGAGATATGGGGGATTTGAACCCGCAGAAATGGGATTTATATGGATTTATTGTGAAACCTCACCACTTGATATGGTTTTAGCATGGTTTTAATATGTTTTGGTATGGTTTAATACGGATAATCATGGGATCATCAAAAGACATCATGAGATTTAACTGGTGATTTATCCCCAAAAAAGAAACCAGGTCCAGTTCAGAGGGGTTTAGAATGGAGACATTTCTGAGAGAAAAAATGATAGAATTTGGTGTGGCCAAAGATGGTTGGATACATCGGTGCTTGATCGCTAAGTATGTGTGATTTCAACTCGGGCTAGTCGACTAACAAACGGTTCAGCATGTGAGATGTGTGTTTGTGAGATCGATGACTTACCGGTGTAGTGAACTAGTGTGATTGCGCAAAGGTTGTTGAAGTTGGGGTTTGTCTTTGATTTCAAACTGTTTTTGCAAAAAAAATGTCAGTTTGTTTTGATTTCATGTTCTGACTGGAGAGATAGTGCTGATGTTGCTGTCTTGCAGTAGTGACTAAGCAGATTTACAAACGACCTTTCCAGGAATTATGCAACGATGGTCAAAAAGATGTCATTGTCTTGGAAACTTTGAAATTCTTTGATGTTGGCAAGTGACGACTGACAAACGACATTTGACTAGTGACAACTGACGAACCTGAACTTCGATAATGTTAGACAGTCAGCATTGCCAATTGTTCGTGGCTCGATTTGCTATTTCACTCCGCTCAGCTCTTTGACTTCAGTTTGGGGCTCAATTCTACTTTGACCTCCTCGGACAAACTTGACTTGCTTGAGAACATTTCAGTGACTTTGTCGTACCAAATTGTATGAGCAGATTTAGTCTGTACTGCAAAAAAAGGTCGTGACTTTGTTCATTCACATTCGTACTGTAGCAGATTGTTTTGTATCCATGTCTGGAATTTTCCCAAGGCAGTCGTAACAATGCAGCAGTGCCAGGGCCCAAGCAGTGAATCAATCTCAAAATTGACTCGGTCCGTGGCAGTCACACTGTGCTGACGAAAGGTTTTTTTAAGTATCCAATTTAGCAGATTGAATGTTATTCTTGGCCTGCCCTGGTAATCCAATCTCATCAGATGTTCATGTGTGCAGGCATGTGTGGAAGTGCCTCAGTTTTGTCCGTGCTTCACTCAGTGGGTTCAACTGCAAGATCAACAAGTTTTTCATGTCATGGGTCTGAGTCAATGTTCCGGCTGAAGTGCTTGAGTTGTTTGGCTTGATGAACCCGCTCTATTAACTTTGATTGTCTTTTGCCTGGCCCAAACTTACACTGACTCTGACTAAAAACACGGTCATTATTATGTCATGTTTTAGAATTCAATTTGGGTTTCACTATTCTATTGAATCTTTCAACAACCCAACCATGAGAAGTGAAGAAGAGCGTGCAGGTGTGTAGGAACTCCTGTGGCCAGCCATGTCCACGCTGAATTTGGAAGCTGATCTGGTCCGAGAATACCTCAATGTTTGTGGCATAGATCTCAAACTTGAGCAATGCTGCAGACTGCTTGGGGATCAAAAGTTGTTGCTTTGTTTGCACTTCAGATCTGTGTGTTGTTTTGCCAGTTTTGCACAAAGACGCACAGGAGATCCTTTATTATTGTCCATATCATGTCAGATTGTTCAATATGATCGGTAGTGTCAGCGCTATGTTGGGCGATTTACCTGAGAGGTGCCTTTGTTTGTTTCAGTGTTGAGGCCATGACAGACCTTGAAGGTTCATGTGTACCACCCTCCACTTGTCTTTTGATGTCATTCTTGATCCCCACAGGTACAATAACTATGAACATGGCGGCTTTGTCATCCAGTTGGACGATGTCCTGGGCCACCCAACTTTGAGGAGACAGTCACAAGTCGCATCAGTTATTTGAAGTAACATTATGTATGATGTCTTTCAGCACAGTATGGCGTGTGTCTCAAGTTGAATCGAAGAGCCAAACCAAACCCAAACATTCTTCGGAATGAATCAGGATAGTTCTGTATCAACTTCTTCAAATGAAGGCCAATGTAACGTAACTCAGTGTTGTTGCGGCGTGTGTGCAGGATCGCAAACCGAGAGCTTCTGAAGGCCACCCACCAGAAGTTGGAAGAGTTGAATGCAATGAGGACTGAGCCTAAACACAAAAATGCAAAGGCTTACGCTCGCTGGGCAAACAAGGTGTGGAAGGAGAGCCAGGATGCCCCAACAGTGTTGGTGCCATACAAGGGCAAAGTCTGGGTGGCACGGATGAGCCACAATCAGCTTGATTTCTTCTTTGCAGAGGGTGACTTGTTTGATTTGAATTTATTTTTGACTGACACTGACAGGAGACTCACACTTGACATTTGTCTTACCCTTCCTCGCTGCGGTGCCAACTTTCTCTTCTTGATTCAGTTATTATTATTCAGTCACATGTCATCTTGATTCAATTATTCTTCACTTATTGAACAGTTCAAAGATTCATCTTTTAAAACCTTGTCCGGTTTGGGGCTGAGGCGACAGACTCAATGTGAGGTTTTGTGGGCTGTTCCTGGTGCCCATGGAAGCCATCATTACCTCGACATGGTGACCTGATGTTTCGAGCGTTGGAGACAGGTGAAAAGGTTGCACTCTGACCTGAAAGTAACAGCAAGCTGCAACCCAATGACTTTGACATTGACTCTTGAATTGACGTTGACAACTGTCCTGCTTAGTTTTGATCATGTTGCCCTTCTCATGGAGTCCTTGCTGCTTAAGGTGCTGGATGCAAGGGTATGGTCTAATACCCAGAATCAGAAAAATGTCCATGTCAGGATCATGCAAACTCATCCATGTCAGAAAATTGAACAGGCATTCATTCTCTTGACCATGCCGTTTCTTTTATCTTTGAATAACACCTGAGTTGCGATTCGTAAATACAGGGTTTGACTTGGTGTGTTGTTGGCCCTGCCATGAGGCCTGAACTCCTGTGCGCTCAAAGAGTTGCTCATGGTTGTCCTCTGAGGTGCATCTGACTTGTTTGACACCAGTCCCACCTTTTTGAGGTTCCGTCTGTTTGATCTTTTGATGCAGTGGTCATTGAGTCATGGTTCCTGTCGTTTGCAACTTCTTGTGATGTTGAACTGTCCCTCCAATTCAAGGTCATGTGTGTTAATGATTGCCATGACATGTCACTGACATATGTGAACAGTCAGACAGAGAGTCGAATGATGACAAATTCATGAGTGGTAGGACAGGAAGCAACCACATGACCATGCCGAATGATATTGAAGCAACAGTGTCAAATGTCAACTTAGTCTACTAGTAGCCTCCCTAGCCAAATTTGGATAGATCTTGTAAACTTTACAACAAGTAAGTTACTCACTGCCACTTCCACCTGCTGTGCCATCTGAGCCATGGACATTGAAATGACGAAGTCTTGGACTGACAATTTGGTCTTGGTTGCTTGGGGCGCAGATGCCTACTATGGTGCTAAAGGTTACCGTGGACGTGACATGATGCAAGGGTTTCTCAAAGGTACCTCAGCCAAAGAACTGTTTAAGTCACTGTGTTTCCAGAGCGGCGCACTTATAGTTTCATGCAATTCGTTTGACTTGTCTTTCCATGCAATTGGTTTGATTTGTCTTTTGAACAATTGGTTTGACTTGTCTTTTTAATGCAACTGGAAACTGTTATCTGGTTTTGTGGTATAATAGCTGTGCATGTTTTTTCGTCTTGATGTTGTTGTGTATGTTACAGCACCTTGTGATTGCAAGTGACAGCGCAGTGTGGGCTAAGGCAGATACAAGGAAAATTGCACGCATATCACGTATGATGTGCGTGGTTTCTGGAAGGACCCAGAGAAAGATAGTGGCCTCTCAGCTCAAATCACAGCTTCAAGCTTTAAAGGTGACTATAGATCATTATCCAGGAAGTTTCGCAAGGAAGCATCCACACTGAATCACAGTTGTCAGTCTTCCATGTCATACTCTGTCAATGTTTCCACAAAATTTGGAGTGCTTGTCAAAGTCAGAGATCATGTCATGGTCAGCGCAGTCGCCAGTCAAATGTCTGAGGAAACCCGATGAAAGATATCGATGTGTTCAAGAACATCGCATGGAAGCAGAGTGCACTGGACGCTCTTCTGGAGGTGATCGAAATGGTGAAGAACCACTTCCAGATCCATAAAGGACAGTCACGGCTCATCATGCAAGTGGTGTGTATCTTGGCGAAGGGGTTGCAATGTGTTTCCATGTTCCATTTTCGACATGCCACTCAGTGAGCCAAGGCACACAGGGCTGGCATCGGTCAGCGGTTGTCGTGACGCTGGGTGCGTTGGTCTTTCAGTGCCAAGTCTTCCTTCCTTCACACCATGGGTTACTTGGCAGAAATTACTTTACGGGTTACTTCAATGACAACTCCAGAGAAACATTTAACAACCAAGCCAATAATTAATTCCAATTTATTTCAATTCAACAGATTGAGTTTAGCTATGCAGCATGACAACAGCCAGTAACAGATGTGGCAGTTATGCAAGGCTGAATGCTGGTGCGATCTACTACAATGAACTGCCCTACTTGGATGACGCTGAGCTGATGGATTGGTGCGAATGGTGCCGAAGGGAACATGACCTTCCCTGCATTGAGGCAGTGAAGGAAGAGGTGGTCATCGACGATAAAGAGGAGGAGGAGCTGGAGGACAAGAATGACACCGAGCATCTCGACGATGAGGAGGAGGCTTGGAGCCAACGGGAGACTTGGAGGAGACCATGGAAGTTGTCACCTCCAAAGAAGATGGCGGCCAAAGCTAGGCCAGAGGGTGGAGAGGGCAGCAGGCCAAAAAAGGCCAGGGTGGAGGAGCCTCCACGACTTCCCAAGTCTCCACCCCGGGGCCCTCCACCAGCACTGGCATCAGCTCCATCATCAGGGGCATTGACGGGGGGCGCAGAGAATGCGAAGGCAGGTTCAGTGAGTTCAGTGGCCAACTAATGAGGGTGGAGAAGAATGTGAAAAAAGGGTTCCACTTTTTTGCATGTTTTTCCCAGACCCAAAATTTACTTCTATGACCAATGGCCTGCATGTCGTCATCCCCTGTTAGGCTGTGCTTCGGAATGTTGCACCTGATATCTATGACACCTTGGTCTTGGTGAAGCCGGAGTTGGAGCCCATGTGCTGGTCTAGCATTCTGAGTCTCTTTCAGTACAGTGAGGGGGGGAAGAAATATGCCAGGGACTTTTCCATCCAAGCTGCAGGCCATGTCCAGATGGGGAACTCGAAATGGAGAAGCCCCACAAATGTCTGCTTGAAGCATGTGAGGGAAAAGTTAGATGCTTTGAGGCTTCCTGACAATTCGTGGTCAAAGGACCATTGGCAGTCATGGCGATAGGGATTACCTTTCGAGCTTCCGTGGGCAGGAAAAAGAAGAGGCTATGTGCTCCGTTTTGGGAGTGTTAGTTGTGAACAAAATTACAAATTGGACACCAATGCAGGTGAACACACTTTCTTGTCAATGTCAAGATTCCTTACTTGTGATTGTGACAGGTCATATCAGTGCTGATTTTGGGCAAATGCTGGATACTCAGAGTTTCCCACTAAGCAGCCACAATTTGGACAGTTTTGGTGTCACTTGCATGACTACGCTGACTCTTGCATCTTCTCTTGCCCAACAGTGCATTAAGTGTAGCAGTTGAATCCGCTGTCAGGTACTCACTCTCGATTGCTCACACGTTGACTGCTCAGTGCTTGGACATTGGCTTGTAGATCGTATGGAATATGACGCATTCAAACTTGTAATCGCTACTGGCTTAGGGCAACAAAGCTGCAGACTTGTTCATTGAGTTTTTCAGCTTTATGACAGCCCCATGACATTGATCATGACGTTGTCTTTGACATCTGTTCAGAATGAGTTTGCTTTGCATTGTCGTGATAGTTCAACCATCTTGCCCAGGACTTCCCAGTGTGCCTGTTCAGCCAGGTCTTCGGCTCTAACAACCATTTGACACTTCCATAGACATCAGGTCAAGTGCAGTTTTCAATTTGACATTTGTCAGACTAGTGTAACATTCAAGAAAAACGCTTTACAATGAGTGTTGTATACAGTGCGGTTTTGTTCTTGAGTCTCTATGACTCTTTCTCTTGCCATGGGGCTGGCTCATGGCATTCCCCGTGGCTTGGACCAGGAAGAGCCTAAGGCCATGATGCCACCAACGCCACAGCAGTTCTCCAATGATGATGATGATGACGATTTCATTGTCGTAGAAGACACTTCACTGAGCCCTGTCCATGAGTTGTTCGTCACTGACACGTCTGACATTTGCAATCGAAGGATGAAACGACGCAGGGTGCTTGGCAATCTGGTTCAGAAGTTCTTTGCCGAGGAGAGACAAGTCCCAGATGTTGTCAAAGAGTTGGTGGTGCAAGTCTTTTCTGATGCTTTGTGCGACCAAATGCCAAAGCGAGAGTTTGAATCAAAGATGTTTATAGCTAGACGCTGCTTACGCTGTAGCGATTGAGGCTCTAGCCTTTTTCGCTCTCAGGATGTGCAATAATTAGAGCTAGCTGGAATTGACAAATTAACCATTACTTCTGTCTGCCTTCGCGATTGCTCTGCGATGCATTGGTCGAAAAAATCAGTGATCAAGGTGCAGTTTGTTGTCATGTCCAAATGCCAGGCCAAAGGTCAGAAAAGAAAGTCAGGGGAACAAGAAATGGACTGGTGTTTAGTTTTTCGACGATTGTCAAGGTGCATGTCACTGTCACTGTCATCACTGTCAAGTGCATGTTATTTGCCGTTGTCAATGTCAAGGTATTGCATTCCAGTCAGAGTGTCATTGAGCTTTTCAGTTTGGTCCAAAAAAGCAAAGCCAACATATCCTCAGCATTTGGCTTGACACACCATTGGTGGATATCAGCTTTGGTGGCTTGTTCCCATCTGCTGTGGTGAAAGTAGATCATGGGGCGACATGGGGCTAAGAAAGCTCGCACCTCCACATCGCCTGCTAACATGATGATGAACCCAATGATGAACCCGATGATGCAAGCGATGGCTTTGCATCCAATGGCAAACATGATGAACATGATGAACCCGATGGCTATGATGGCAATGGGCCAGCAGCAGGGCCAGGAGTCTTCTTCAGAAGATGAGGATAGGAATCATGCTTCAGCTAAAGCAGCTGGTCTTGCTCCTGCCCCTCTCCAAGAGCAGCCTGGTCCACCACCTCCTGCAGTCCCAGACCAACCAGGACAATCGATGAACCACCAAGCTCATGCACTTGAAGCCCTGAGGAACCGTCGATCAAACCTTTTCAGCTCAACTGGTGGTGCCGACAAGAAGATCCACCGGGGTGCTGCCATGATACGGTCATTGCACAAGGACTGACATGTGATATGGGAGGGATTGGTATTCCAACATGATTTCATAGTGTGTTGTTTTTGAAATCTTTCTGTAACCCCCAATGCTGATTTCAAACTTGGTTCGAACCCTGCAGAAAAGACTCAGCGAACTTGTGGAAGCGTTGGATGGCCAGTTGGATCCTACGGTCACCTCAGATCTCAATATGCTTGGCCTTTGTCGGGTGATCTGGCTATTGACCCGACAGAAGCCCCAAGTCTGTGTGAGCCGCCTTCGCTGTGAAGACTATGGGGAGCTCAATACCAGACTTCACCAGCGTCATGTGCAACTAGTTCAATCATCCTCGGATGTTGCAGCTGCTTTGAGCACCATCAAGTCTGAAGCGATCTTGACTGAGAGCTTCATAGCTGCCCTTGCAGAAGCTCAAGGCTGGGATGATGAGTGGATGGCTGCTGAAGAAGCCACAAGCAGGGGTCGTGGTCCCAAAGCTGTGGCGGCTGAGATGCGAAGGGCCGCTGCAGGGAGTCATTTGATCCCAGACTTGATGAAAGCTGCAAGCCAAGCAGCTGGTGCTGCGCCTCTTGCTTCACCGGGGGTGTCAGGTCCTGTTTTGCCTCAGCCTGTGAATGTTTCTGGGCCCCCGCCTGTTCCAGAATCCCATGCACCTCGCCCACCTGTCCCGCTTGCTGTGGCTGTTGCTGCAGCTCCCAAAGCTCCTCCCGCTACGGTGGTGGTGGCTGCAGCTCCCAAAGTGATGCCAGTGCGTCCTGTGATGGTTCCTAATGAGCCTCCTTTGAGCAACCCTGTGCCTTGGTAGCAGCATCATTGTATTGTATTGGTTTTTGTTTGGTCCAGTTTTCTGCATTCTTTGATGGATCATTTACATTTGCGTTGGTGATTGTTATGCTTCTCATCCTACTGTATTTCGAAAAGTTTCTGCACACATCTCGCCAAGTGTCCACTGACGTTGGTTAATGTATTGACTATGGTTGTCAGTGTCACTGTCTGTATCAGAGTCTGTGTCAGAGTCTGTGTAACCTGCATTAGTCAAGACATGTCTCAGTGTCACTGCCAGCTATTGAGGACAATGCAGCGACGGTCATCGATCCACAGGGTGGCCCTCTTGGAACTCCAGATCCTGCGCCTCCTGCTGGAGCTGAAGCTGGGGTCGATGTTGTGACGGACATGGAGGTGAATGAAACTCCTGCGGAAGCAGCTGGAAGCCCTGCAGCAATATGTGCAATTTGCCGCAACTCCCTGCGAGAGCCTGGACGGGAGGTTCAGATGTTGGCTTGCGGGCATGTGTGGCACAAGACATGCCTGGAGAATGCTTGGACTATTGGAGGACATGAGCCAGGTTGGTGCCCTTATCGTTGTGATGTGCGCCATGCAGCTGCAGAATTTGAGTTACCCCCTGCTGCTGGTGATTTCGAAGAAGCTGCCCATGGTGTCGAAGCAGAGCCACCTATGGAACCTGTGTCACCGAGTCCGGTTCCTGGTCCTGCAGGGGGTGAGGCAGCCATGGTGTTGTGAGGCATAGCTGATGTCCCAGGGTGCAACTTAAGCTGTGACAATGCATACTGGCAACGTTTGCTTGTGCAACTGGGCATAAAGCCACAAGGGGTGAGTGACTGTTGGCTCCCAATGCTTTGTGGCTACTCGTGTCACGTGCTTTGTTTGTGGCAGGCACTCGTGTTTGGCTTCCCAATGGCACTGTAGAGTATGCAGTCCCAGGTACAAATTATCTGTCTGAAGTTAGGAAGGGGATTACCTCTTCATGCAACGATGTGGGAAAAAGTGAGCGGCCAGAGTTTTTCCTCATTTTTGCTCGTTTTTGCTCATTTTTGCTCGTTTTTGCTCATTTGTGCTGGATTGTGCAACATTTGAGCTCATTTGAGCTCATTTGAACTGATGAAGCGCATTTGAGCTCATTTGAGCTCATTTTGTCTCATTTAAGACCCAATTGTGGCATGTTGTGCATCAGGTGCAACGGTGGTGCAACATGGGGTGCATGCGTTAGGGCCTCAGGGAGAGCGGTTGAAACAGATCAAGCACACAGGTCAAAAAACATGGGGTCCGTATTTTTGTTCTAGCTCAGACTTAGAGGGCGCAGAACAAAGCCAGTGCAGAGCACTGTCAAGTTGCAGAGTCACAGTCACTGTCAGGAATACTGTCAGCGTCAGAAAGAACAATGGTTGCGTAATGCAGCAGCGCTGTCATGATCAGAATGTCATAAGTCTCAAGTCAAACAAAAAAAACTATTAGCACTGCCTGTGTGAAAAGTTTCTTCGTTGCAGCCATGGTAATGGCAGGGTCCTCTGGTGATTTGCGAAGGCAAATCGAAGCCATCCAGGCACGTGACTGCAGCATGGAGGCGAAGTTCCGTGCAACGAGTGCAGGGATTGATGTGAACGCCCTTGCAGAGCTAGAGGCATTTCCAACAGATGCTGCAGGTTGTATCAGTGGGTGTGACAATGAGAAGCTAAGACACTGGTCAGAGCAAATTGACATGTTCTATCACTTTGACAATGAGAATGGTGGGAGAGCTCAAAGAGTATGGGTTCAATTCCTATCTCTTGCATTTCCTTTTATGATGGGTTGGACTTTGCAGTCAATGCTTCTTTCAGTGCTAGCGCGGGCTGACTTTCATCGAAAACGTGGCGCTGCCAAGTTCCAATATGTGGAGGTGTTCTGTGGCAGAGGTAACTTGTCATGAGCTTGCATTGCTGCAGGCCTGCTGGGAGTGTCCCTGGATACATGTGTCAATCCAGACCATGATGTTCTCTCAGCCAGTGGCTTTAGATTGCTTCTAGCTGCTTTGACTGGCACAGTTCAAAAAGGATTGCTCTGGATAGGGACGCCATGTCGGTCTTTTTCAGTGATGTCAGCGTCTGTCAGCCGGCGGACGGCGGAGAACATGTACCTGGGAGACACTTCGCTGTTTTGCGTGCAACTTGGGAATGTCCTTGCAGACATCTCAGGACTTCTTCTTTTGCTGGGCTTTCTTCTAAACTTGTCAGAGGGATTGGAACAACCAGGGGGAAGCACACTTCCTCTCACGCCAGTGGTGAATGCTGTTCTTCGATTCATTGGTTCCAGCAGGACAGACACATACCATTGGTGTTTTGGTGGACCGACGTTGAAGCCACTTCAGCTATGGAGCCGGTGCAACTTCATTAGGCACTTGAGGAGGCCAAAACCTTTTGTTCCATCCATGGAGGAAAATGCCCTAGCCAAGAGAGGTTCTGATGGCTCCTACACTGGGAACCGGGAGCTCCTGGAAGAAAGCCAAGAATACACTTTGCAATTTGGCAGATCTGTAGTTGCTGCTCTGTTCCATGAATGGCGTGGCAATTAATTAGGCCACTCCTGACTAATTTGCTTGTTCGTTGACAAGCCGAGCTCGCTTATGGAAAAGGACGCTGTCATTTGTCAATGTGCATTGCTGCGAAGGCATGTCATTATTTCAAGAACGTTGCTCAGAGACATCCCATTTTGATTTCTGGACCATGTTAAAGAGACCTTTGAGCTAGAAACTACCTCTGGTGGATTGAGGCCTCCAAAAACTGCCTGCCCTGATGCCCAGTACTTTTCTGTGATGAGAACTTTTAGTGGATTGATGTTTGCGTGATACAAAATGGGATTGACACAGGTTTGGTACCATGTCATCTGGACCAAGAAAAAACCAACTACTATTCTTTAGCTGCACTGAGTGCTGTTGATAAAGAGCACCTGTTTTGACACTGACAAGCGACTTTGAAATGTGTCACCGAAGCTCCTTCTGCAGGTCACAACGGAGCCAATGACTATGACAGTGGCTGCCTAAACTTTACGCAGATGTAGTTGCTGTGGTTCATGCTTGGTGAGAATGCAAATCATGGTGCAGTGGTTCAACTTTCCATCTTTCTCAGTAGATGCTGGATCAAGAAAATGGGCAAAGCAGCCCAGTGATTTGCATTAGGTTTTGCAGCAAGCAGACCATTGCCCCCTCCATTGATGATTTGTCAAATCGTCACTTGAATGCTTCAAATGAATGAACTTGGACCTATTAGTCATTATTCCTTTCGTTGGGATCATCGACAGAATTGGACGATTAATGTATCAAACCCTGAAATTAGAAATGACACGATTGTACTCTTCCCTGCATGCTTTTGCATGCGCAATGTCAGCTTGTGGTCCTAGATGAGGACATTGGCCTTTTGTCAAAGGTAGGTTTCATTGCCAGAAGAGATGGTCAGGAGCGGCTTTGGTGGTCTTTAGACTACTTGTTCGACAAGTTCAAAGCAAGCGGTGACGAGAAACGCGTCTTGTTCAAATGGATTCAATTCTTCAAGCAGAAGGTATCACAATCAACTTTCTGTGATGATCCTTTTTTCTGCCAAACAAAGCAAACGAATTTGCCTCAGCATGCTCTACACGAAAATGTGGCAACCACCTTCGCTGTCCTGGTATTCTTCAATGTTTTGCTAAAGGAATCCAGAACGCCCAAGACCGTGCAAATGCTAAAGAATTGGATTCCGGTACTTTGCAACAGAGCTTGCTCCATGCTCTCCATCCTAGTTAGTCTGGATGTTGAGGACTTGCAACCACTGATTGTGTCCCCTGCAGGTTTGGTGAAAGGTATGGAAAGCATGCTGAGCTCCAAGCACCGTACTTGTTTTTTTGCTGTGCAGAAAGAATGGCAATCGATGCATGAATCTGGAGAATTGAGCGAAGAATTGATCAGTGACGCAGATTCAGCCATCCCGCTCCAGGACTTGCTTTGGTTTGTTGTCTCTGTCGACCGGAAACGGAGATCGTCTGGCGGCCATGTGTGGCCGAAGGACAGCGTCACAGGGTCTACGTTGTTGAAACTTCAGAAAGCCTTGCTTGACTTTGTTGCCCAAGGCATCGACAGGTATGTCAAAGAAAGCTACATCCAGACCCACAACACGGACAAACCTGCTCCCTCTAGAAGGGTTCTTGGGATTGCCAGTGATGTTCCTGATGGACAAGTAGCACCAAACCCAGCGACGAAAGTCATGATGTCTCCTGATGCGATTTATGAATTGTTTTCCCAAGCCAGGGAGACAAGTGTGTCAATGAAACAGGCGCTGCCTTTTCTTCAGGGCGAAAGGGTGTCTTCCATGGCGGGCTGCAAGCCGACAGCCGTGGACCCATGGGTGCGACGAGCCCAGTCCATATACGATGAAAGAGCAGCACTTTCGCTACTTGGGGTGACTCATTACAACTTGGTTTCCGATTGCTCTGTGCATAGCGGGAAGGAGTACCTTGTCAGTATTTGCTACTCGCATCAGGCAAGCACGGCTTGCTTTGCAAACATTCAACAGATACTCCCTCTGGCGCAGATAACTCCAGGCGAAATTGAGCTGACCTCTGTTGTAGAGAAGCTAGCGCAGGAACCTGCTCTGGAGGGTAATGCTGTGAACTGATAACACATCAGAAAACTTGGTATGACTAACCAAATGGAAAACAATGGATCAGACGCTGTAAACAAGATGTTATGTTTGATCTGAGTACCATTTTTGTTTCTAGTACCATTCATTCATTCTAGGACCTCTGGCCCTTCAGGAGAACAAACTTGTCAGACTGGCTCCCTACAGACAACTGCAAGCAATTTCCCAGCAACTCCACTTTTTGACGAATGGTCAGATGAAGAACCTTGATTCCTTTGCAGTACCTGATGGCATTACGTTGAAACCTGTCATGTCTGGATGGGACCGCTTTCTTCGTCAGGAACCTGGACGAAACAGAGCTGGGTTCAGGAATTCAACCGATGGCAGTGAGATCTTGCTATTGCCTGATGATCGCCAGTGGTGGGTTGATGTTCCACTATTGGTCTTGCAGCTGGATCAAGGCCCAACATGTTGTGGAGGGGCAGCGTTGCTAGGTTCAATTTATCCATGATATATTTTTTACTTGCTTGGGCCCTGGCATGTGAAGCATTTAGAATTAATCAAAAAACAACAATAGTATAGGGGCAACCTTTGGTGAAAGTGGCTTCAAGTTGGTTAGATTGTTTGCCAGTTCTGCACTTCTTAACTTTCTTTGGCCAACCCTGCAGCCCAGGTTTGCGATTGGCAAAATGGAGAGCATGATCTTGGCCAGGTGGGATGTGATACACAGATCCATCCGAGATGTGAAACTGTCATTGCTCCACGGGGCTGGTGGCGAATTTTATCAGGCCCAATTTCATTCGCAATATCTGTTCAGTTTGGCCTACAGGCCTTATGGAAGTTCAGGCTTCTTTGAAGACAAAAAACGTTTACTGGAGATGATGATGGCGAGAGAGGGGCCTGACACAGTGCCAATGTTTGTCGACTCCTGGGAAAAAATCCGGGATGAAATTGGCTTGCCGTCTACTGCCACCATGACTGATACCTGGAATGCTCTCCCAAATCTTGATGGCTTCCGCACGAAGCAAACCTTGCCCAAACCGTCTCGATGGTTTGCGTGGAACCAGGCAGTGGAAGAAAAATTGCCAGAGTGGACAGCTCTCAAGTGTGTGCTTGCTTACCATTTTGATGGTAATGATGGCCTTGACCCTGATGACGCTTTTCACAAAAGACAGCTGGATGCCATGGCCAAGGAATCTGCACAAGAAACCGAAAGAAAGAACATGAGGAAAGAGTTTGGCAAACTCAAAGAGAAACTTGGTGGCGGGCTCAAGCTTTGCTTCCACATCATGAGCAACAAACTGTTGCAGATGGTGAAGATCATAGCCCTTTGTACTCGGCCGGTGTGGTCCTGGTACAGCCATTCCATCATGGAGGTCTTGAATGCAGAGCACCAGGTGCACAAGCTGATCGTGCTGCAACGCAATTGGGTTAAAGAGACGCACTTGCAAAAACTTGCAGCCCTTCCAACGTCATTGTCTGAAGAGCTGGTGCACTTGCTCGACAGCTACAGTAGCTCTTTCAACGACACCGGCCCCAAAGTCTTGGAGTTGAGCCAGCAGTTGTTGAAACATCGCTGCTGGTCATTGTCAAAGGCGTCGGCGCCCCCTGATTGCTATGCTGGTTTGCTTTCGTCTGACCCAACTGAACAGAAGGTGCGGGGTTTTATTAATTTTGAGGTAAGAGATTTTTTTCCTAGTAGCTGTGTTGTCAAGCACCATCGTCAATGTGTGTGATTTCTGTACCCAATGACTACCATGAATGAACAAATGATCCAGTGATCAGGTGAGTGTAGTGCTGTCATTGTCATTGTCATTGTCAATTGTCCCTGTCATTATCGAATATCGACCTTCCACCATAGGTGATCAGTGTCAAAAGTCCCAGTCATTTCGCAGGCGGCTGCGTCTTTGCTACGAGCTGATCATCGCAATCTCCTGGAGCTAGAGTCAGTTGTGGCCAAGACTGGCAAGTGCCCTCCAAAGATTCTACAGGACATCAATGTTGTCTGCACTCCTGCGATTCGCTTGCTATTTTTGAGTTTCGAAGAAGGCTCGTATCACCACCAGACTCCTGGTGGCCTGCATTTACTTCGCGGCATGCTTCAGACGCTCCCAGACTCCAAAATTGTGGAGGATGTGCATGGCACTTTGAGAAAAGAGTCCAAGAAAGCGCCCAACAAGCGGCAGACGGCGCAAGCGCTCCAGGAACTAGTGTGCAACTCGCCGGTGCTTGCTACCCGGGGCATCCAGCACAAAGCCTTCGTGACGAAGGAAGTTTTTCTGCGGTCCTTTCCCAGAATGAAGGAGAAAAAGCGTGCAAGGCTTGATGGTTGAACATTGCAAGTCCAAGTCTGCCTCCCAGTATATATATATATTTTATTATATATAATATATGTTAACATTGAATGTATTCCTTCATAGTATAGCCCCCAGAATACTGCTACTCATATTAGAAACTCTCCAGCCTTCAGTTTTTCCTACTTTCCTGGCATGCATGCTAGGCGCTATATGGCTAAGCATCACAGCCTTTCAAAGAAGTGGTCGGAGCTGATGTCAAGAAAAAATTGGGCGACAATCTCTGAAGAAACATTGCACAAAGGGGCGGCATGTTTGAACTTTTTGAGACGCTACGTGGAAGATGACATGGGTTCCAGGGGCCTCCGCCTCTCCCATGGATGTTTCTCCAAATTTGCTGTGGAGCTGTGCATTTTGTGCAGAGTGGTGGACGATGCTGCTGAATATCATGGCTTTTGCTTGGGCAATGGTACTTGGGGAGCCCTCTTTTGGCCCCTTTGTTTGCACCAAGATGGCGAGTTTGAAGGATACTACTTGGATCCCAATGGGGAAGCTGAGTGGGTACATGTGCTGCAGCCACAAGAGTGGCATGTGCTGGTTCATGAGGCCGTTTTGCACCAGCAGCAAATCTTTATGGTGCCGAAATCAGAAGTGCCTCTGCTACAATTTTTTCTGCAGGAAAGAACCTGTCGGAACTCTTTGACCGTCGCAGATTTGACTATGTTGGCTGAGGTCTTCAAGCTGACCAATGAGAAATTTGATCCAAAGAAAATGAACCGTGAAAAGCAGCTCAACGCCATTCTGGATTATGTTGGTCAGGACAACTTGGAGTGGCTTGACAAGGTGAAAGCTTCTTTATCTGAGCCTGCAAAAGAAAAAAAAATCGGTGATTCTTTGGACGAATTCATTTTGTCTGAAATGCCTCAGGAGGATCAACGCGATTTCAAGGAAGTTGCAGATGAAGTGGATTCCAAAAGGAAAGCTGGGTGGACACTTGTCGAACAAAGATGGAGGAAAGAGGCAGAGAAGAAGAGAAAAAGAAAGGGACAACTAAAGGCAAAAGCAAAGGTGAAAGCTGGTAAATTTGCAACGCGCAGCAAAAAACGGAAAGAGCCTGAACCTGACCTTCCACCAAGCCTTCCTGCAGTGGCTGATGCCATTGAGAATCACGCTGGAGAGTTTCCTGATGGCGCTGCAGAGTTTTCTGATGGCCCCGTCCTGCCTGGTGATGCTGCTGAGGCTGAGCCTGACAGTGCGCAGGTCGTTGCCAGGGACATTCCTGACGACATGACCCTTCAAGAATTGAGAGATTTGAATTGTCAAAACCAGGCCGTTGAAGCAGCTGCAGAAGTTCCCGCTGAAGCAGCTGCAGAAGTTCCCGCTGAAGCAGCTGCAGAAGTTCCCGCTGAAGCAGCTGCAGAAGTTCCAGTACCACCACCACCTGTTGTGCCGCCAGAGCCAGCCCAGCCCAGGGCAGCACGTCGTGCTGAGATGCTTGATTGGACGGATGTCACGTGTTCATATTGTCACAGCATTTGTGGGCAGATCAAGTACGACCCCAATCCAGGAAATAGGGCACCGATCTGGGTGATGCGAGTCAGAGAGCAGGATGGCCAATGGCCCACGCAAGGGAGAAATTTTCGCAGACGTCTTACTCGGTTGATTGGAGAAAGCGATGAGTTGGCAACAAAGTGGTGCAGGAGTCAAAGGACATGCTGCCAGACAAACAAACGAGTAGATTTCCCGAACAAACGGTGAAAAGCAAAAAGTAGACTACCTCCTGAAGGTCCTGTGCAGCGGTGCGCATCTTGGGCAAGTCAAAAAGAGAACTGTTCAATCTGCAGGTTTTGCATTTTGGTTTGGACATAGGTTCACTCCACGCTCATTGATTGATATGTGCTTTAGGCATGAGCTCATTTCATTGGCGGGTTTTGGACAGCAGCGCTGCTGAGGTATCAGACAGACACTTGCTGAGTGAGTGGGCCAGTTGTTGCTTATCCCGCTCGCAACTTGCAGCTTCCAACAGCCCTACTAAGATATCATGTGCGTCCCTGAAAACCTTTTCTTTGCCATTTTGAGAGCAATGGTTTCTTTGATATTGAGGATGTAGTTCGCTTTGCACTGAAGGCTTCCAATGAAAAGAAAATGATTTCGTCAAAGGAATGAGTCACTGACCATCAATGACCATTGACATTGTGACATATGACATAGTCATCATTGCATCTATGCTAAGCGTCACGCTATTTTATTTGGAGTCATAGTCATGTTTGGCAGGCACGTGCTTGCCTGTCGCCTGTCAATGTCAGACATTATTTAGTTTTTTTTTTTT
>Ga0126342_10007353_pt1 | contig 19644 bp, 14 predicted proteins | sample Cyp1metagenome_FD_92528 | JGI IMG/M metagenome (GOLD analysis project Ga0126342, IMG submission 92528) | Coral microbial communities from Lord Howe Island, Old Settlement Bay, Australia - Cyphastrea 1 metagenome | ecosystem: Host-associated > Invertebrates > Cnidaria > Coral ... | reverse complement strand
TTTTCCCCAAAAAAGTTGTGGCTGTTTACCAGAAAATGGCCATAGAAATAGTGGATTTACCCATTGAAAATGGTGATTTTCCATAGTTATGTGGCTGTTTGCCAGAGGGTATATCCTGCCATTGTTTAGTCTTAGCTTCCCCTACTGACATCCATTCCTAGCAAATTGCAGTGATTTTCCACAAAAAAGTTGTGGCTGTTTACCAGAAAATGGCCATAGAAATAGTGGATTTACCCATTGAAAATGGCGATTTTCCATAGTTATGTGGCTGTTTACCAGAGGGTAACCATCAGTTTTTCATCGTTTTTCCCCAAGCTTCAGGTCTCGATGCACGATGTTCTTGGAGTGGATGTGCATCCTCGGATGACATGGCCGCCATCAGGACGCCACCAATTTTTCCGTGCTCCAATCAGTATCAACGGAGAAGTGTTAAAAAAGGTGGGCGATGCATCATGATTCATTGATTTAGTGATTACCAATGAATCATGAAATTGAGTTATTGTTGATTGGAAAGTCAACTGATAAATTATCAATGATAACTGATTATTGATGACCAATTATTGATTAATAGTTCACGATTATTGAATATTGACTGGAAGGCAAACCAGTCGATACCACTTGATGCCTGGCAAGACATCACCCGGTCCCATCTCCTGGTTCCCGGTTGCATCCAAGGGTCAACCCATCCACAATCTGCAAGAAGACGTGGCAAGCCTCTTCATCATCCATATGACCTCAGAGAAGGTACCAAACCTGGGAAAATATCATGGACCAACGGGTCAAAAAATATGGTACTTTGATGGTACCGCAAAATAGTGTTTATTCCCAAATATGGTAATAACAGATTTTGACCCATCCTCATATCACGAAATGTCTATGAGTCTATACACATACCCCTGTCAGAAGCATGTCAACGGCCAAGCAACCATTGGGCTTTCTCTGAAGGTACTCGCTCAAGTCGCCTGACAAAGGTCTCAGTTTGCGATGTTTTGAGATATTCTCGAAAGAGGGAGAGAGAGACATGTCTACATGTGTATGTATATATATATATATACATGTGTATATATATATATATATATATCCATATGTTTATAATAATATCCATATGTTTATATAATATATATATATGTATTGTACATGTTGGGTTTTTTGCGTTTTTGCCACCATGCATGTGCGGGCAATTCAAAGCTATGGTCACGGCTTTGTCGACCTCGCCTCCACGAATCAGTTCCATGACCAGGAAAATGGTGTGCTCCGCCCTGGACCAGTCACTCGCCGGTCGAATCTGTTATGATAGGTGACTAGATATCATGTTATTATAATGAGGATGTATATATATATATATATATAAGTCATCTATCATAATTACTAGATAAGTCTAATTAGATAATCGTTATCATGATATATAAGCTAATAATCTATAACTATCATTTAGTTACCTATCATAACTTAATATATATATATATTATGATAAATCATTGCAAAAAATATGATTTAAAAAAACCATCTACGAATTATCGCTCATAAATGTTGATTTAATCACTCTAATATATAGATTAGTAAACGATTTTATTTGATTATAAATGGATCTACAGTTGACTGAAAAGTTCATGAGAGTAAATTGACTACGTGACGTGGTGATTATGATATAATCTATCCCAAGTTACAGATTCACGTTTATAAATCTCCCATTTATTAACTCTTGAATCTCTAGCGATAAGCGATATTACATAAGTCTAGTCTATGCCAGTTGTATCACAACTGGCAAAAATTTTAGACCAGATCTCACATGCCCCGTGACTTAACTGTTATATTTATCTATATTTGGGTTGCTTGTGTTATACCGGTATACCCGTAAAAAAACAACAGAAAAGGAGGCAGAACCGCATCTGCATCCAAGAGGCTCTTGGAAGTCAATGAGTTTCACGATGTTCCTGGCACAATGGTAGGGTGTCACAAGTTGTTTGAAACGCCCGACGCGTTTCGTAGTGTGGAAAAGGTCAAAATTTGGGAATCCAATGACTAATCATTGAGTGCCAACGAACGACTGGCTCTCAAATCTTGATCCAATTTCACGTTGGCATGCTGGTGACACAAAGCGTTTATGTACAAACAATGCCAAATAATCGGTCGAATTGGGGGATGGTTCGTTTCTTAAGCCTTGAACTTCGAAATGCCTTTGTTTCAAAACACGTCCATCTCTACTCTGGTCATGTCTTTGAAAAAGAGCATCGGAAGTATCGGAAGCTAAATCCTCTCATCTCCCCCAGGTTCAACCATCAGAAAATTATCATCTGATCAACATCCTCAATCCGCAATATCCCCAATATCCGCAATATCCTCAATATCCACAATCCAAACCATCAGCATGTTCAACATGGTTAAACCAATGTTAACCCCCCCACAACAACTATAGCTACTGTCAACAACTGGAAACCTACACAGCCTGCATTGCCCTTGCGCTGCAACCCCGCGCCTATGTGAGAGCATCAGCAGCAGGGACATCTCGCGCATGATGTGATGCCGCAGCTTGTCATAGGCTGGATGCAAACAGAAGCGATGCAGGTCAATGACCTTCACAGCCTGAAGTGTCGCGTGGAACGGAGGATATATATATATATATATACAGGTATATGTATGTACACACATGCATGTATAAATATATATATAAATAGATGTATAAATGTACAGACCTGTATTTATGTAAATATTTAAACTCCAGTTCGAGAAAATGTGTAAAAATTCTGCAGTCCTTTCAACAGACGGATCTGCCAAGCGGCAAACTCTTCATCTCCGCGCTTGCACCGATACACCGAGGCAGTGGCTCCCTGCGGAAAAAAAACGACCCAGTTTGGGGATCAAAGAACAACAAAAATAGAGAAGTCATTTAAGCCACCATCTTTCAGTAGGATTCCACTGAACTCAATGTGTTCTTATCTTCTTGGAGGTTGCTATATGATCAAAAAAATCCGTTGAATGCATGATATATCCTCATGAAAAATCATGGACTTCCCATTTGCATTCTGTAGGTGTCTTTTTTCCACACATGAATCATAGAGATACAGAGGCATCTTCTGTCTGACTCCCTTGTTTGGTCGAATCGATCTTTTTGTTCCTCAAATGGGAGGCAAGAACATCATCCCTGATCTTACTGGTGCTAAACGTAATGGAGGAATGATCCACAATGACTATTAATAGTCATCACATCCCCCCATTTCCAGTCCGTTTAGCACCAGTGTTTCATCCCAATCTCCCAATCTCTGGGCACGGCCTGTCCCTCTGAAGACTGGCCTGGCCCAACTTTTCTTGCATCACATAGGGCATCGTGTCAGGACCAAAGGTCTCTCGACTCTTCGCCTCAACACAGGAACCAGGGAACCAGTGGGGAGATATATATTAATATATATATATAGATGACCAGCCAAAACAAGGATGCCAACCAATAAAACACGTGCATAGTTACCTTATCTGTCCTGTGATTTATTGGATTCTTTCTGGTTGGAACCAAAAAGGTTGTCCTTCAGACCATGGTTTTGTCCTGGAGATTGGCCAAGACTGTTTTGGGTACCCTCAGGTAATCCAATATGACCATGGAAATTCAGCAGTGGGGATACGAAGATTTTGAAATCATGTAACAATTGGGAAATTCTATTGCTATGTGTGTTTAACAGCGGATATTCAGTGATTTCCGAACGAACCCATCGAAAACAAGGAAAACTGAGCCAAAAACTGTCTATCAGAAATTCAGACCTGAAATTCTAAGTACAGGTCATACTTAGCAACCGACTTTCAGAAGACCACAGCTGACCCATCTCCATCTGCTGTACCGCTCTGGCTATCATTGAATCCCCCATCGTTCGTTGTCAACTTCTCCATACTTATGGTCAAACTACCCGACAAATCGCTTCAGTTTGCCGGGTTCAATCCCGTTCTTGGCGCTTTGAAAACATCTTCCTCCGTTGCCAAAAACCGCTTTTTGTTGGTGAAACCGCCCTCCGGTGTTGTGCTGAGCAGTCCGGGCCATCCTCTAGGGGGGTTCTGAAATGGGATGAGTTGTCATAGACCCTGACTTTATGGTTGATCATTGGGGCGATTTATGGAATATCCCCATTGTAAGCCCAAAAAACAGCCCCTGAAAATCCCGATTCTCTCCTCATTATAAGCCCATTATAGTTGGTATAACCCAACTCTCTGGGTAAGTTGTGATATTTCACTTGTCTGAAATAGAGCCATTTGGGGATGATTCCCCTTACTAACCATGTTTCCAGTGAGGTCACAGTGAGGTCACAGTGAGGCTACTATAATTTACCCAGATATTACTATAGCTACCCAATATATAATATCATATTATATATATATGTATATATATATGTATATATATATATGTATATATATATAATCCCAAAAAACCGTATGTTTTACACTATTTACCATTGAAAAAACAATCATTCATCAGACCACAAGAAACTTCCGCTCAGCTCCCATCCCAGTTACAGCTGGCAGCAGAGGACTCATCTCCCTGGGCTGGCAAGCCTCAGAGCTATTTGAAGTTGAGGGTTGGCTTAAGAATGGTTCAGAAAGTTGTTAAGAATGGTAAAGAATGGTAAAGAATGGTAAATAGTAGTTGGTTAAGAAAGTGGTTTTTCGGATGGAAAAGAGATTGGTATTCATAGTCGTTGAAAAGTCCGTTGATCTGGACTTGTGTGAGAAAATCGGTGGTATCCCCCACGGTCATCCCGTGCTGAAGATCATTCTGTCCTAGCCATAAATTGCTGCGTGAATTCCCCACCCGCATCTTGTTGCTTGTTTACCTCACTGTTACCCTCTGGTTATTTAACATAGCCATGGTATAGATGGCCCATTTATAGATGGTTCACCTATTAAAAATGGTGATTTTCCATGGCTATGTTAAATAACCAGATGGTACATCCCAGCGATCCGACACTTGAAGGTCTATGGCATTTCATGGTATTTAATGGTATGTCATGGTCAATTCACTTCAAAACCTGCACGACATCATGAACAACTTTGAGATATTGATGCAGGTATAGTGGTAACTATGTTGGCTAACTATCATATCATATCATATCATATCATATCATATCATGTCATGTCATGTCATATCATATCGTATCATATCATATCATATCATATCATTATATAATATGATTGGATAGAATAGTATATCATGATTTTCATGTTGTGTTTCTTCATAGGACAAAATCACCAGAGACATGGCATGGCAGCTTCCGCCAAGTGACTTCAGCTAAGCTCTCACGCTCATCCCCGGAGAGTCCCAGGTGTTCCGCAAAGTCCTGGCAGATTTGGGATGCGCGCCATGGGTTGTTGATGGTGAATGGTTAATGGATTAAAGATATTAATGGCATATAACCACAACAACCACAACCCATTAAGATGGTGACATGGGTTTTCATAGATGGCTAATGTTATATATCATCTTAGATGGTGAATGGATGGTTAATGGTTATGCTTAATAGATGATTAATGGTTATATGTGATGGTTAATAGATGGTGAATGGTTTTCATAGATGGTTAGATGTTTTTTCACGGATGGTTAATGCTTCTGGATGGGATTACTATTTACCACTATTAAGCATATTTTTTTTGGATGGTGTCCCTCTTATTCTCTTATTGATGTGTTCAACAATGATTTTCCGAGCGATATTTCAGCTGGAAAAATAGACTGTCCTCCCAGTTCTCCCTGATCTCGTCCATCTCGGCTGCACCCATCTCTTGACACCACTCCTTCGCCTGACGCCGAAAGTTCTCCCCTCAACTTTCTTGTTAGATTCCTGTATGTACATATAATACGTGCCTTTGTGTGTGTGTGAATATGTATGTGTATATATATATAGAGAGAGAGAGGGGGGATATAGATGGGAGTGTATGTATCTAGATAGATAGATTAGATTAGATTAGATTAGATTAAGATTAAGATTAAGATTTAGATTTAGTTTTAGCTTTAGATTTAGATTAGATTAGATAGATGCCTTAGATAAATCCATGGTTTTCTCTCTATCTCTCCATCCCCCGCCCTGGCGCCTCTTCCAGATAGTGTCCCAGTTGCAACAGCTCCAACCAGGGCCCCAAACAGCGCAGCAGGTCCTCTTGATCCTCACAGTAGGTTATTAATATGGTTAATCCAAATATATATATATATACCATGTATATATACCATATATATATACACCATATATATATACACCATATATATATATACCATATATGTATATATGTTTATATATATACCATATATATATACCATATATATATATATATACCATATATATACCATATATGTATATATGTTTATATATACACCATATATATGTATATTTATATACCATATATGTATATATGTTTGTATATATACCATATATATACCATATATGTATATATGTTTATGTATATATATAACCATATATGTTTATGTATATATATAACCATATATGTATATATATATATATCCCATATGTATATAAATACCATCCCCAAAATCATGGAAGATAATAAAGGTGTATATCATTTATTCGATTATCTAGAGCATCCCCAATTGTTGTTATGGTATTATTATGATATATTATCATGTGTGTTACCAATATACGTATATCACCAGAATGGTACGATATTCCCACAATGCTATGATAATTATAGTTCGTTATTGTTTGTATGATCATCTACTATGAAATGCTTTGATAACTGGCAGTGATAATTAACGATCTATATCAAAAATCGTATGATAACTATAATAATAGTAATTAATATCATATAGAGACATACACATATACCGGAAAACAAAGAATATGATACACCCAATCATGTTTGAACCCTACAAGCTGCTCTGAAATAGCCCATGAATCTCTCCCGCTGACAATACACACCTCCCAGGAAAAAATGGAAGGTGGTTGATCTGAATCCGTTCATTTTTGGGTCCCACATCGTGGAGCTTTTCCATTGGGTCAGGTTTTTAACCTCTGGCCTCCGGACAACCTGGCACTGGAAAATCCCCCAAAAAATGAGTTCAACCTCCCATTACCTAATGAGTCTCTCCTTTACCCGAAAAACATTGCTGGGAAATCATACAACTACGATATTTGCATTGTTAAATCCCACAAAACAAGAAGTGGATAAGAAATGGTACATCTCCTCCCAAAAGACTTCTATGTTTTGGTGGTGTGTTGATCCTCTAAAGTGTCCAGTTTTGGTAGGATAAAGAAAATCCAATCCCAAGATATCTTAAAATCGAAGCTAAGGCTGTAAACCATCCCCATGTGATTGTGAACTGTGGTCTATCTGAAAACATCAAACATGATAAAATGACAGTCCCCAAAGTCAGTTGCCTTTTTTCATTTACCTACGCCAGTACAATACATTTCCATACATTTCCCACACCCCTGGAGATGATGACCCTGGGCCTCAACACTTTGACCCTAAGGAAATCGCCCATTTTTAGAGTGTAACCACCATGGCCGCAGGGGCAACTCTCCGCCTCCACCATCTCGAAGCCATTGACCGCCTCCGGCACGCCGTTGGAGGTCGCCGTGCCGTTGGCCGAGGAACCGCTGCTTTGGGCCTTCTGGAGCCTTGAAAGCCGGTGCAGTTTATAACGAAGGCCACGGGAAAAAGGGGGAGAGGTCAAATGCAGCATGTTGGGGGCAAAACAAAAAGTTAAAATGTTGGAGTATATATATATACATCACTAGAAAAACATCCTAGTGTAAGTTAACCCTCTGGGAGATTTACCCATGTTTTTCTCGCCATTATTGTGATAAGGTGGGATCCCCTCCCGGTTGATAACCAGGGGATCCAAGAACTTGAGGATAAGATATGTATATCAGTTTGATGACGGGGTTGCCATCAATAGGGAAACCATGCTTTTTTACGGAGGGTTACCATCAATAGGAATAGGTATTTTTCTATGTTACGTTACCATCAATATATGTTTATCCAAATTTAAAGTATGCTTTGATCCATGCCCATTTACTAGATCAATTCTGAACCATCCACAACTCGAGAAAGCACATAGAATGAACCTTCCAGTGCACTCATGTGGATGCGGATGTCACCATGGGATGCCACAAAGATTTGGAAAATTGAACTCGTAGAAATGATGCGTTCACAAAATATTTAAGTATACATATAGATACATACAGATCTAGTTAACCTATTTTACATTTGTGTACATTTACACGTACCTCTATATATATATGCATACAAATATGACTCTATGTATATATATATATGTATATATATATATATATACAAATATGACTCTATATATATGTGTGTGTGTGCTTTTGCTTCGTGCAACTCCACAACAATGGAACACGCAGGAAGACAGCCCCACTGAACTCCGGTCAAGGTCATGGCGTCTCTCGAGACGCTTCCGGGGACCAACAGGAAGTGCTGGTCTCCTACACGGTGCTCCACAATGCCAGATCTTGGCGCTGTGAAAAAACTGGGCTACCCAGTTTGGTACCCCCAAATCCCATGGTAAAATTCATCATTTCCCTATGAAAAATCGAAAGAATTGGGCATTCCCTTCATAAACTTGCAAAAACACACCCAGATCTGGGGATTGGATCAAGGCACTTGGGAATTGCACCAGCCCAAATGCTTTGGCTTGTTTCTGGGCGCCTTGTGGACTCGGCAAATTCTTGTTCCCAGCTGCCGGGGGAGGATTCATATTCATACTGGAAAAGTCCCCAAAGCCAGATTGATTTGCTGATTTGAAAACTTGAAGCACCACTTTTTAAGACCGGAAAGAACAAAATCCCAGCCTGATCAGGCACGTGATAGCCAACTCCATGACACTTCTTGTCACAGAAGAAGCATCGAAAGTTGACACCTCTCATGAGGAGGAATCTCATGGCAAAATTCCCCAACACCCCAATATTTGAAGGTTTATGAACTCCCAAATGGTAAAATTGGAAATATAATGAAATATATAGCTGATCGAAAGATGGAAGAGTAGAAACCTACTGAAACAGGATGCTGAAGTAAACCGGCTCTATAACGGTCCATGGGTCTGGCTCAAACTCATTGACCAATCATGAAAAAGAACTTTTAAGTATGGGTCAGCAGGTCCATGTTTACTATTAACTCGTATATAAATGGTCAACATTCATGGTTAATGTTAAGTACAGTATATAGATATATATATATATAGATTACATAACTATCAGAATTTGGGGGGTGTCCAATACTGACCCATACCCAATGGATGGCTTAGTACAGTAAAATGCTATATTCATGGCCCCAAGTTGATGAAAACACCATTCCGCACTCGTGTTGCTCATCCCTGTGTTTGTCATTGGTGATACCCTCTGGCTATTTGTTACATAGTCATGGTATAGATGGCCCATAGAAATAGATGGTTTACCGAACTGAAAAAAGGGTGGATCTTTCCATGGCTATGTTAAATAACCAGATGGTATATTGTCATGTTCAGCTCATGTTGATCCATTTTCAACGGGAAGGAGTGAAAAATGAAGGCCTGCAGTCAGGGGAACCAATATCAGCCACTAAATCATTTGATTTGCCTAATATTGGTGTAACCAATATTCACCATTTATATGCACCATTTATATATATATAATATATATATATATATATTAACCATCTCAACCATCGATGTATGGGGAGCACCGATCTTGACCCCAATGCCAGCCCTCCCTCTGGGCCATCTGCCTTCTTTCAAGGGGTATCCGTCCAAAGGTTTCGCACAGGCAAAGCACACGAACCTGTTAACAGATCGCAACACGAAGGGATGGAGGGATGGGAAATTCTGACCAAGACAGGGGGAAGATGAACCAACAACAACAACAACAAGAAGAAGAACAAGAACAAGAACAAGAAGAAGGATTTGGATATGACCAATAAACATGGAAAAAGAAAACTTCTGGGCATATCCCAAGACTTGGTCTCGACACTCAAAGTCCACCGGAATGATCTAAAGAGGTTATCCGTTTGTGAGAGAATAGATGGAGCCTTCACTGGCATCCACGATATTGGACTTATAAACCAACTTAGCCAACTATGGGGCCCCATCCTGTACTAGAACCATCCAATTGTGTCATATTGATTCGGGCACACGCAAATCCAATGGCCTAAAACATTCTAAAACTTCATCTTCCCCATGAAATTTTGCCATAAATCGGGATAAATGTCAATTTTTCGGACAAACCCGTATCTAAATGAAACCTGGGCACGATTCTGGTCCGTGTGTCGCCGGCAAATGCATGGGACGGGCACATGCCAGTGTTCGACCACTGCGCGTCGTGGGGTGAGGTTGTGAGACTACACCATTCCCCAGCTAACCTCTGGCAATCTGAGATGGCCAGGAATATCCCCTGTTTGATGATTTAGGGAATTTTTCACCTGGCCATGTTAATGTTCGCCATCTCATTAAAAGTGCTGCACCCTGGGCTGCAATGAAAGTCATGTTGCTGGCCAGTTTTTTTAAGAATCAGCCGAACAGAATCGCTGTTCGACTGTTCAAATTGCCACCTGTCGGATACCTTTTTAGGATGTACAGCCTCAAACCCCAAAAAAAGGACGAAAAAAGACATGGAAATTTTACACTCAGAAGATGTGTCTGGTTGAATTCAGCATGACCAAGTAAGGGACCTGAGTGTATCCTGTGTCTGTGTGTGTGTGCATCTGTCTTTGTTGGACACGCAGAAGTCTTGAGCCCACATTGACCAATGTCAAATGTCAAGCACCTAACTTGATATACAGTAGGTTTGGCTGAAAATCGACTACCCCAAAATCCGCTACAGTAGTTGATCATCATGTTCCTCTTACCATCTGGTTATTTAACATAGCCATGGAAAATCACCATTTGTAAGAGGGTAATATGGTTACTTGGGTTATTTGGGTGTATACTGTAGACCGTACAGCCTATTTTCAGGCACGCCAATATTGGGAAGCGAGGCCAACGAGTCACACCAGATTTGAGTCACACATCTTCCACGTTTTGTTTAAATCAAATGGCCCTTGGACACAATATCATAATGTGGTAAAGCCAATGATAAATCCTAGAACATCATACTCCATCCACCCAATGTTTACCACTATTTGGAGGTTTCCAAAGTCGTGGCAGCCCCAAAAATCCTCCCAAAATGTGTGGATCTCCTGGGGTCACCGGCCACTCCCCCGGAAACGTCCAATCCACCGTCGATGTCGATGTCTCCGATTTCCTGGTCCAAATCTTCAAATGGAGACGGAAAATCTGTTGAAACGTGGGCAAAACAATCATAAACCACCCATGACTGGAAATGGTAACCATACCACCTATTTATTTATGGTGATGACTGGGGGATGGTTTATGGCATTGTTTACCCACATTATTGAAAAAAAGGAGCCGTCTGAAACATCTGAAACTGGCTTCAGGCTGAAAATGGACAATTTTGTTGAAACCACCCAGCAGTTCTTGGTTTTATCTCCTCTTCAAAGGCTCCTCTCCGCAGAATGGAAAGAGTTCCTTGGGCGGGTCACACCCCGTCCCGGTGCTGGAGGCAGCGATTCCTATGGTTTTACTAAGGATTTTGGGGACTCGGTGACTCAATCAGAAGGGAACCAGAAAACAGCTCTGACAGCTCACTTCGGCTCATGGGATCTGCATCAAAGTGGCTCCTTTGGTCCATTGCCCAAAGGCTGCCATGGCGGTCAAACTGCCGCACCACCGAATCTCCCCATTTGGGTTTAGGTCAATTCACCGCAGGATCCTGCTATTCATGGCCATGATCATGTTCGCCCTGCATTGGTGGTCCCACAGCTATTGGCTCATCCCTATGTATTTTCTTGACGTCTAGAGCCTCAGCAACGAAGTGACTGAGATGAATGGTCACATCATTCCCTCAGCAATTTGATATCTACAATGAGTGTGAACAAGAAGGAGGTGTATCATCGAAAATACGATGCATCAACCATTTGGGGTCAAAAAACGGTTACCCCAAAATTCAGATTCTAGTGCGGAACACGTTTAACATCAATGTTTTTGGGCCTACCATCATTTTCAGAGGGTCATGGGCCAGCAATCTTCGGTTTCAAGGGGAGTTAAAATTCTCAGGTGTCCCGTCCCCATCTACCCATGAAATCCAATGAATTTTATGGTTAATTGGGCAGAGAAAGGTTTCGGGAGATATATAATACACATGTACCGCTACTGTATTATACAACGTAGCTCTAAATACATATGATATCATACAATACCAAATAATTCATATTGCATGCATATACATATATATATATATACATATATATACATATATATACACATATATATATATATATACATATCTATATATATATATATATATATATTTGTATACATATATATATACATATATTTATATAGATATGTATATATATATATATGTATTTATATAGATATGTATATATATATATGTACATGTATATGTAAATATATATATATGTACATGTATATGTAAATATATATGTGTGTGTATGTATGTATATATATATGTATTCATACGTGTGTTTATATATGCATGTGTATATATATATATGCATGTATGTATATATAAATGTGTGTGTATGTATATACATGTTTGTATGTAAATATTTATACCGTACGTATATGTATATGTATATGTATATGTATATGTGTATGTGTATGTGTATGTGTATATATATATATGTGTGTGTATGTGTGTGTATGTATGTATGTATGTACGTACGTACGTACGTACGTGTGTATGTATGTATGGATGTATGTAGGCATGCATATGTATATATATATATGTATGTATGCTATGGTTGAGTGGTCTTCTTTTGCAAGCCCGCCGCGAAGAAACTCAAAGGGTCGAGCAAAAAATGTGTGTATATATATATATATGTATGTATGTATACATGCTATATATATATGTATGTATACATGCTATATATATATGTATATATATATATAGTATTTGTTGTCCCCACTATTTGCAGCCATTCATCACCAAATTGCCCACCTTTTCCAGGCTTCCATCTCTGCCGCAGGCCGGCAAGATTCAGGGACGGCTTGCCGCGAGGATAGAAGGGGGGCCAATTCACTTTCGGATGGTTGGTTCATTTATTTAGTTACGCATTTAGTAATAACAATCATAGTAATAGTATGTAATAATAATCATCAATAATTATCACCAATGGTTCATAATTGCGTTTCCATTTCTTATTGTTAATATTAACAATCACCAGGAGTTGAGAATTGCCCATCAACAGAAAATCAATGGTTGATCAACTATAATGTGGGTAAAACAATGCCATAAACCACCCATTTGGGAATGGTGACCATACCACCTATTTATTTATGGTGATGACTGGGGGATGGTTTATGGCATTGTTTGACCCACATTATTTGTTTTCAGTTACTTATCTATTCATGTATCTATTTATTTACTTGTCCATTTATTCATTCGTTTGCTTCTGTATGTATATCTAGATATCTATTCATGCATTCATTTATTGGTTTATTGATTTATTCATCGACTTATTTATTCATGTGTTTATGTCTGTATGTATTGATTTATTTATTCATGTATGCGTTTATTCAGTTATTCATGTCTTCATTTATTCATTTTTCCCAAGAGCGTCTGAGCGAAGGGTTCTTCTAATAGCGGGGGTCTGTCAAACATTTTCACATCTTCAACTCTTCACATCTTCTCATCCTCACATCCTCACATCTTCACATCCTCACATCCCCACATCTTCTCATCTTCACATCTTCAAATCTTCACATCTTCTCATCCTCACATCCTCACATCTTCACATCCTCACATCTCCACATCTTCTCATCTTCACATCTGTTCATCTTCACATCTTCTCATCTTCACATTCTTCTTCACATCTTCACATCTTCTCATCTTCACATCTTTCTTCACATCTTCTCATCTTCACATCGTCACATCCTCACATCTTCAACTCTTCACATCTTCTCATCCTCACATCCTCACATCTTCACATCCTCACATCTCCACATCTTCTCATCTTCACATCTTCAAATCTTCACATCTTCTCATCTTCACATCCTCACATCTTCACATCCTCACATCTCCACATCTTCTCATCTTCACATCTGCTCATCTTCACATCTTCTCATCTTCACATTCATCTTCACATCTTCTCATCTTCACATCTTCTCATCTTCTCATCTTCACATCGTCACATCCTCACATCTTCACATCTTCACATCTTCTCATCCTGACATCTCCACATCTTCTCATCTTCACATCACATCTTCACATCTTCTCATCTTCACATCTTCTCATCTTCACATCTTCACATCCTCACATCTTCACATTTTCTCTTGCCCTCTTGCTCTCTTTCCCTCTTCTCTTCTTCTTTTCTATTTCTCTCTTGAAGGCGCGGGGCAGTGCCAACGAGACGGCACGAAACGCAACCCTTTCGCACGAAAGGAGGTTCGATCGCCAAAAAGTAAAACTGCAATTTTGAAATGTCCGCGACATTCCTTTCGCACGAAATGAAGTTCGATCGCCAAAAACTGAAGTAAAATTGCGAATTTACAAACTCCGCGGTAACCCTGTGTGTAAACGTGTCTGTGTGTAAAAGTTTCTGTGTGTAAGCGTGTCTGTGTGTAAACGTTTCTGTGTGTAAACGTGTCTGTGTGTAAAAGCATCTGTGTGTAAACGTGTCTGTGTGTAAAAGTTTCTGTGTGTAAACGTGTTCGTGTGTAAAAGCTTCTGTGTGTAAACGCGTCTGTGTGTAAAAGCTTCTGTGTGTAAAAGCTTCTGTGTGTAAACGTGTCTGTGTGTAAAAGCGTCTGTGTGTAAAAGCGTCTGTGTGTAGAAGCGTCTGTGTGTAAAAGCATCTTTGTGTAAACGTGTCTGTGTGTAAAAGCATCTGTGTGTAAACGTGTCTGTGTGTAAACGTGTCTGTGTGTAAAAGCTTCTGTGTGTAAACGCGTCTGTGTGTAAAAGCTTCTGTGTGTAAACGCGTCTGTGTGTAAAAGCTTCTGTGTGTAAAAGCTTCTGTGTGTAAAAGCTTCTGTGTGTAAACGTGTCTGTGTGTAAAAGCTTCTGTGTGTAAAAGGTTCTGTGCAAAAAACTATACGAAGGATACGATGCAAACTATTGTCTTGTACTTGTAAAATATTGTCTTGATACTACTCTTCTCGTCTGCATATAGTAGATCTTTAATATATTGTCTTGTAATATAGTGTCTCAATACTAACAACAGAAGACCCTGCTCCTCTACGCTCTCGGGCCATCCGTCGTCTAGTTTTATTCATTCATTTATGTCTTTGCAGAAAAAATGACGAACAAACGCCTTCTTTTGACAGAAAAAACAAAGTTGTTCGCTGCTAAGTCTCCATGTTCGTTGCATCCTCCTTTTTTTGCTGATTAAATCCCTATGTCTCTCGGTGTTCACCCACTTTTTGCTGGTGACTTCTCAAGAGCTGTCCCTGCTTCCGCGCTAAGTTATGGAACTGCCCGGTCTGCCACCAAAATCCCAAAAAACTGGATAGCAAATGGTTTTTCGAACCAAAATATGGGGATACATTGGGGATTAATGGATGGTGATACAATCGGGAACTAGGGATATAATTTGATATAATGAATGGTGATTAACCCACAAAAATCCACAAAATAGAACTTGAATTGGGATATAATAGGAACCTTTAAATATCTAAAAACTCATTCCCCAGAACTATCCAATACCCACCCAAGCGAAAGGTGAGATGTATTGGATGTATTCATTTTGGGGGTTCATGTGGGGAGTATGTTAATATTCGATGGGATTACTTGGAGATTATTGCACGTGGAAAATCATAGAAACCCGCATTGACCGCAGTCGACCAAAGAAATCAAGGATTTGGAAGGTGCAGAAATGGCTTTCAGAAAAAAAAATGCTGTGCAAAGTCCTTGAGCCTCAGTTCATCATTTGCAGCTGACCACTGTGGGAACCATCAGGATCCGATCATTGTTGCAGAACCAGGCTGGCGCGACTGCGGAAACCGCGCAAAGAAACGTTCAGAAGCTGTACCCTCAGGCAATCTATGGCTGAGAAATCCATGAATAAAATGCTTTCCATTGGAAATTCTATGGACCATTTGTGCAAAAAGCCGTTGCCATCTTAGATTACTAGAGGGTAAGTGTTGACTCACCTGATGCAACAAAAGAGTTTTTGCTCGGCATATCACGTCCCATTGTAGGGTCCTTTTTGCCTACGTACCTAGGTAATCCTAGGTATGGGTTGAAACCACCACAAAAAAAGTATGGACGAAGATGCCAGCTGGTCTCCTCCATTCGTTCTCATCAAGACATCTCTATTGTTCTTGGCTTGCGATAAAGTCGCTGGGACAAGCAGGTCCTAGTAACCACCGGCATCAGGAGGGTCAGCACCCTGCAGAGGAAAACCCTAGCTATGCACAGAACTGGGAACTTCAGCCAGAACACCACGCTCTCATTAGTATGAAATTTCATGAAATGTCACTACCCATGGTAATAGGGAAATTTTTAAATAGGATCATCTTCAATACATAAACATATGGGCTTTCCACAAATGGGGATACCAAAATGGACTGTTTATAATGGAAAATCAATCTATAAATGGATGATTTACCCCATGACTTAGGAAACCTCCATATCATCATTTCTGCATGAAGTCCCAGCTGCTGCGTGAAACGGACGGCATTATCTCATGCACAGTTGGCACTCTCAGCAGGAAACCTGCTACAGGAAACCATGATTTGTCCTCTGAAATATGGAAGTTTCACTTCAAATGTTCCAGTATGTTCCAGTCAACCTACTCTGGGATGGGAACGCATCTCAAATGGGGCCTTGAAAGTGAAAAACGCATGAGAAGTGCCCAAGACATCCCAAGACCATTTTTCATCCCCGTCTCCTGGTCGGTTGATAGGATTTCCCACAGTGACAACAAGCTTTATCAAACCAAGCAGAACAGCATAGCTCTATAGCCCTGTATAACCATGAGCTAACAAGGGTTGTGGTCATTGCTCCACTTGGTTTCCATGAAAAGAGCATGACATAGGTGTCTCCACAAGCTGTTTTGACCAAACACTGTCGTCCAGCATGAATCTAGGCTACCTTTTTCTGAGTTTGGCGAAAGTCTTGAGGATTTCGAGTGCTCAAACAAAATGAATTCAGGAAGGATACCCTCTGGTAAACATACAAAAAACTATGGAAAATCACCCTTTTTTTATAGGCAAATCAACGAACTAAATGGCCATTTTCAATAGCAAACTGTTGGTTGACCAGAGGCTAAACCGATACGTCTTGATGCAGAAAAATCTCCGATTTCCTAAAAAACACATTTCAGCAGTGTCTCCAAGGTGGCCGGGGTCAAGAAATTGGTTGCCTTCCAAAAATGAATCATGTGCTGTAATGTGGTTAAAACAATGCCATAAACCACCCATTTGGGAATGGTGAAAAAAACCACCTATGAAAATGGTGATGACTGGGGGATGGTTTATGACATTGTTTTACCCACATTATTTGAAACAAGCATCGAAATGAATCTTCCATTTTCAAGAGGGAAATCATAGAAAAACATCCTGGGGGTCGGGGTAGCCATTCTACACCCTTTCAGGTAGGCTAGGCATCATTTGATCCCCGACATGTCCCCCAAAAGGCCTTCCTCCTCCGAGATTTCACATCTGACATACTCCTGTGGAAAATCATCATGGTGGAAGCTCTTGAAGGATCCCAGAAGGGTGGATTAATGTGGATTATATGGCTAAAGTACCATGGCTTCCTCTAGAATTTCCATGAATTTCCTTAAAAAATCCCTTGCTTGAATTGTAGGACAGCAGGTGGAGAAGAGCAAGCATCCCCGGCGAATTACCATACTCCTTAGCTTGGAAAAGCGTTCCCGTAAAACAACGTCGTGCCGGCAGTGTTCGTCACGGAGAGACATGAATTTTCTGTGGATGTGTTCATCATATATTTGTATATTGACTTGATCCTCATCACAACCTACGAACAATTCCGCTAATTTGAGAAAAAGCTTTGTCCAAGAAAATGGTAAACATATATATATATATATCCCAAGAAGTTGCTGTGGATGGGAGTATACCCTCTGGTCAACAGTTTGCGACATTGAAAATGGCCCAGTCGAAATAGTTGATTTACATATTAATAGCACGGTGGATCTTTCCAGTTCGTTATGTTAAATTACCAGAGGGTATATCACTCCATTTGCAACTGGTTGGTGGTGCAATGTGCCCATCTTGAAAAATGATGGAGTTCGTCAATGGGAAGGATGACATCCCATATATGAAATGGAAAATGAAAAATGTTTGAAACCACCAACCAGATAATGTCAACTGGATGTTAGTTATGTTAAATTACCAGAGGGTAACCATCAGTTTTTCCATCAGATCTTGGGGGAAGCTGAGAGGCCGCACCTCGGTGCCTCGAAAATCACAGGGTCCAAGGCGGGTCGGACATCCAGGGAGCAACTCCTGGAGGGGAACTGGTCAAACAGACAGCTATTAATTAGTTGTTATATTTCAGATGAGTATTCTCTAAGATTATAGATGTTATATTCATTTTTTTAAAAAAAAATGTTGTTATTGCTGGATTTGGGTTTTAAGGTTGAAAACCATCAGTATGGATAAAACCTTGCGTACTGCGGACATCAAAGTGGCCGGGACATGGATGTTCATCCTAGAGAAATGGATTCAAAAGTATTAATATCGCAGCTCACCCTTCAATGACATCACTTGGTCACGTGCTCGAATTTGTCAGTAGCTATTCCCAACATGAACTTTCACTACACATTAGCAACTAAGTGGGGGTAGACACCAAACATTACCTAACAAAGACCCTCTGGCAAAGGTTTATACCACTGTTTCTGAATGGTTCTGACACTCCAACCATTCAAGATGATGCTCAGTTTGTGAGGAAACCTCAACATCCAATGGTTTCACAGTTTATCATCATTGTCACCATTGAAATGGGCATAAATTGGGGGATATATCCCATTTTCAAACAGACCCGTGTCCAAACGTGTTGGAAAAAAGCAGTCGGCCATCTCGACCAAGCTTTCTCACGGCGCCTCAAGTGATTCCAACTCTGTACAGTTGTCAGGGTGGGCGCATGTTCACCAAGAGCTGAAAGGAAGTTCACTGATTGATGATCAGCATAAGACAAAGGCATGTCTATGTACACATGCATATGTGTATATATATATTACATAGTTTGTATCGCACAAAACGAGTCCGGAGCCATGTGTATGCATATATATACAGTATATATATATTTATTTATTTGTTTACATACATATATAATATAATATAATATAATACAATATAATATAATATAATATAAAATTGTTTTATATATTATATTATATATTATATTATATTATATTATATTATATCAAATTATATATCATAATAATTGTATATTATATATTATATATTATTTATTATATATTATATATTAAATATTATATATTATATATTATATATTAAATATTATATATTATATATTATATTATATTATATATTATATATTATTTATAATAGTATATATAATATTATATTATATATCATATATAATATAATATTATATATCAAATTATATATATCATATAAAATATAATATCATATATCACATATTATATTCTATA
>Ga0126342_10007352_pt1 | contig 19645 bp, 18 predicted proteins | sample Cyp1metagenome_FD_92528 | JGI IMG/M metagenome (GOLD analysis project Ga0126342, IMG submission 92528) | Coral microbial communities from Lord Howe Island, Old Settlement Bay, Australia - Cyphastrea 1 metagenome | ecosystem: Host-associated > Invertebrates > Cnidaria > Coral ... | reverse complement strand
TGCGCTCTTTAACACGCTCTTGCTGCTTCGCTTCGGAAGTTCTCTTGCGCTCTTTAACACGTTCTTGATGCTACGTTTTGGAAGTTCTCTTGCGCTCTTCAACACGCTCTTGCTGCTACGCTTTGGAAGTTCTCTTGCGCTCTTTAAGGCGTTCTTAATGCTACGCTTTGGATTTTTTCTTGCAATGTTTAACGCGCTCTTGCTGCTACGCTTTGGAAGTTCTCTTGCGCTCTTTAACACGCTCTTGCTGCTACGCTTTGGAAGTTCTCTTGCGCAAGTGTGCTGGCATCCCAGCCGCCCATGCGTGCTATCACGTGGATTAAATGACACCTCTGGTTTCGATTCCAAAATGGAAACTTTCTGACAAACAGAAAAAACCTTGCATAAGGCAGCCAAATCTCCTTGTGGCGGCAAGAAAGCAGCTCTGGAACTCAAAACAGTGTTTCAAATTGTCGGTGGAGATAACGCCACAGAATTTGAAGTGAATCGAACAAAGTATCAGCTGCGAAGGACCAATGCACTTGGACATGGAAACCCATCGAACGCTCATGCAGACTCTTGCGTCAACCTGGTCTGATGAATGTCCTCAAAGCCATAGGACAAGCTCGAGAAAGGTTCAAAAATGCAATGGGACATGAACCAAAGGAGTTCCTCGTTCTCGACCAAAACAGCCCTTGGCTGTTCGAATGACCTCAAAGGCAAGAAAAAAACGCTTCAGCTTCACTGAGGTCACCTGTCAATAAAACGGGTTCAACAATAACTAAGTACCTGATTGATGTCAAACTCGCCACTTCGCTGTAGCCCCATTCAACATCACTCAACTCACCTTTCAAGGAATTTGGCACAAAAAATAAAAAATGAGTTTCGCTGTAGTGAAAACACAACCGACATGAAAAACATGCATTTCGCTGTAGCCACGTTCAACATCAATCAACTCACCTGTCAAGAAAACGGAGTCAACAAAAAAGTAGTTCTTTGATACAAATATTGCAATTTCGCTGTAGCGAAAACACGATCGACATTTAAACACATGCATTTCGCTGTAGCCCCGTTCGACATGCACGAAACTGTGTGCCAATGAATTTTTGTTCAATTTTACAAAACAAACTTGGAATACCATAACAGTGTCAGATAAAACATCCACAAAACACCGCAAAAACCATGCGTCGTGACGCACTACTGGACCGTTGTTTTCCCCTTGTAGCTCCTGGTAAAGGTCTTGGTGCAAGCGTAAGCAAATTGAGCGGATCGATCTACTCTCTCTGCCATGGCGCAACTGCTCTGCCATTCTACGAAGGTTTGTTTTTTCTACTAAGGGAAATCTACAATGGCTGCTCTTTGTGAAATGGTGATGTCCAAGGACGACTCTGCTTACCGTCATGGTGCCTCCTTTTGTGGATCAACCATTTGCCTATTCATGGCCTTTTCAATACCGCAAATACGATGGACGCTCCCTTCATGTCGTTTTCGGGCTTCTGCTGCTAATTCTGCTGGAGATCTCCCTCATCCTGGGTTAGGGGCACCCAGACTGCATGTCTCTCATACTTGGATTCCTCCTATTTTCGCAGTGATGGCACGTTTTTCTCTTTTTCGCTCAACTCACAGCCATTGCTGGGAGCACTTTGCCGAAGATCTGTTTGCGCACCCCTTCCGAATCGACACTCACGTGTGGGGGCCGCCAGTGGCTGACCGGGAGACCGCGGCAATCACTGTGCGGATGATGGCTCTTGATTAAGCCGGCATTTACCTCCTCCATGACATGCAAGCGGTCACGAACCCCACAGTGCGGCGGAGGGCAACCTTCTTCAAATCAAGCAGTTGGCCTTTCAATTTTGTAGACCTCTTTTTGGCAGCACCTTGAATTTAACCCTAACAGGGTGTTGTCCCCTTCCGACAAGGGTGCAAGTTAGTGCATGATCCGTTTTCGTTTATTAGGGCAGATTTTCCTTCCAGCATTTTGAGCCCTCTTGGCATGCACTGCTGAAGTGTAGTCCAGAGGCTTTGTAGCCGACGGCATTTCGCTGGTCAAAAAAGCTCCTGGCAAGCGTTTCTCTAGTGAAATGGCCAGTAACTTGGAGGTTCTTGGGTTCCCCCGTTTTAAGAACTTTCCATGCAGATTTAAAGATCATAAAGACTACTTGCTAAGGATGTGGTGAAGGAGAACGGCATGATGGTGAAAGAGTCTTTGGGAGATCTCAAGCGCCTCCAGATCAACGGCCTGGAAATTGCCAATGCAACTCAGGAACAGAGTTGCCGCTCGCAGACCCACCCGCAATCCGCAATCCCTTCTAATAGCAAATGCCTTCCAGACAAAACCTTGATGTAGTCTTGGATCTATTCACCCATAGCGGTCATTTCTTGGAGGTAGATGTCTTGGGGATGGCATCAATACTTCAACGACTGACTATGCGGTATTGCAGGACACAGCTCAGCAGAACCTCCATCGCGCCGGAGAAATTCGCAACGCTGTGGAAGGAATTTCATCACAGACACTTGGATTCAACATATTAACGCAGAAGTCACCATTTTGTGACGGTCAAAGGTCGGAAGTCAGAAGTCATTGCATTTGAGTTTAATATGAAAATTATGGGAAACGCATGGAACCCCCCTATTGAGATTGCTGTTCGGGCCTATCCCCCATTGTAGACACACCCATTGGATACAGCCGAGATTATGGATACAACATGAACGGAGAGTAATTATTGGGCTAATCCTCCAGTCGGGTTGTTTGAAATTTAAGGGAAAACCCAGCAAATCCAACGACTATCATGATTTGTCATAATTTTCCACATCAAAATTGCCATGAATTGGGAGAGAGAAAGGGAGAGAAAGGGAGAGAAAGGGAGAGAAAGGGAGAGAAAGGGAGAGAAAGGGAGAAAAAGAGAGAATTAGAGAGAGAGGGAGAACATAGCATGAACTATCGCATTTTCAGACACATCCAACATCACATTGTAGTTGGTTAATCCCATTACATATCTATTCCCATTCAATCCGCAATGGTGGGGAAATCCCACACTTGAGGCTCTCTGACGCGCCCTCGCGCTCCGCTTTGACCTATGGAGACCGTATCGGAGATCGTAGCCCTGCGAACAGCTACCGTGGTTGCTTGGCTAGGGCTACCACAATAGCTGGATGGTTTCACGGAAAATCCTAGTTAAAAATGGGATGATGCAGGGGTTACCCCTATTTTAGAAACCCTCTATATTTTGTGAATGTTAGTAAACCAATAGCGCCCACCATCCTGATTTTTACCATAAATTGGTGGTATAAATCATCAACTTATGGGTGGTTTATGATTGCTTTACTAAGATCATAAAGTTCATTGGCAATCATGACGTATGACGGGTATGGCCCATTTCTGGACGAACCCTTATCATATTGTTGATGATATATTATGTAGAGGTGTACACATTATCAGAAAGGTTATATATATCCCCATGCCATGGCAGGTTTCCCACATAAAACCGTATGATACCCAGAATAATATCAAGCCTGGATTTCTATTTTCCCCTGGGCTGATGGTACCCTTTTGGTAGCAGATTGTGATGAAGTATCACTATTTGAGGTATGAACGTGCATTGACACACACACACATATATATATAATTATATATATATATGTATATCCATATATCTGTTCCAAACATATATATATGTTATATGTATAATATTAAGTAATTAGTTAATTAATTAACTAGTTAATTAATTAATTATTTAATGCATGGATACGACATCAGTGAAATTAACATCAAATCGAAAATCACCAGATATTGATATATGGGTGCTGGCTGTATCAACATCGATGCAGGCATTCTTCATATCCCCCAAAAATGGAGCTTTACTAAGCCCTGACAGGTGAGGAGCGTGAACGACCAGCAACGGCAGGCCTGGAGGGCAACCATTCACAAAGGACCCCCCCATGGATTTTACATTATTAACCATTATTAACCATTATTAACCAGGTATATTAACCACATATTATTAGGGCCCAACCACCAAGCGTTGGAATAATCTGAAACCTTCGGCCAGAATCTCAAGATCTAACCATTCTGATGGGCATTTTTTGGCGAATCACCGTCTTCACCGTCATGGCAAATCTTGATGAATGGCCATTTGCTTTCAGCCGACATGGGATGCAGGGTTTGCAGATAAGGGAGGGCTTTCAACAAGCACTCGGTGGTCATTTAGAGCAGTGAGGTGGAATTTTCATGATATTTCATGTTTTGGTGGTTCTTGAAATTGATCCCTCTGCAATGGGCTGATGTTTGGGATCTGATATCAACATATATATATGTAATATATATATATATATATGTAGTATATATATATATATGTATACGTGTATAATATATATATATATATATATATATATATGCATGTATGCATGTATGTATGCATGTATGTATGTATGTATGTATACATATTTATATGTATCAGATTTAGTCTCGTTAGTCCCATCATTTCATCATAGATCCGTGCGAATCGGTGATTTTCGATGGGCTTCCCGCAGGTCGGCGCTACGATGGGAGGAGCACCATGGGCCGGACAATTTCGTGATCGCAAGGATAGACTCTTGGACGCAGAAAAAACATGTTGGAAGAGAATTCAGTTTTGGAAAATACGTGCGTGATCTAGATAGATGCACATACTATTTATATATACTTATACATACACACTTATTCACATATATATATATATATATTACAGAGACACACGCACACACTTTTCTATGTATGTACATATATTTATGATTTGTGCTTGGGTACCCACTTGCATATGATCTATGTTCATGGACACGTGTCACCACATCCTGGGTGTAAACGGGTTCCGTGTGAGGACAGCGTCCGTAATACGGGCCAGCAGTCAGTGCTACCTGCCACCTCGTCATTTGGAGTACTCGAGCCTGGCCATAGACCCAAAGTATGTTGATGATGTTTATGTAATATGATGTAACATCCACAGTTTGTGTCTGTGGAGAGGGCAATGCGCAGTCTGCCAAACCATTTGGCCATATGTGACTCCATTTCTGCACCTGGAATCTCAGCCGCTGTGTTACACAGCTTGACCGAGCCTGCTCCGAGCGTGTATTGTCCAATGTCTGAATACAATGGCTCAGAAAATGAGAGCGTAAGCTCTGTACCTGGCTGCCACGAAGCCGAAATAGGAAATAGTGATGCTTAACACATCTCCATGGTATTTTGGATGTCTTGGACTTATAGATCGTCTTTTTTTTTCGCAGTTGAGCATTGCTAGCATACTTAGTCCTTGATTCGACTGGAAGAGGTGTGGTTTATGTCACCTCTTCCCTTCCGCAGCCACGTCATCTTCGCCCGGGCATGCGGGCCATCTTTTGCGGGCAACGCCTGCGGGAACTCGCTGAAACCGAAACGTCACGGGAGAATTGGAGCGTACCTGCGAAATGTGCTGATACAGAATGATATAGAGTATTGTAGCTGATTCTAGATTACTGTATTCTAGATTGTGATGGAATATTATAGATTTGGAATTTGGAATTTGGCAAAAGCAATAGACAGTCACCAGAACTTCAACGCGCTGCACAGAACAGACCTTTTGGGCTTCAGTGAACAGACCTTGAGCCGGGCACTTCCATACCATGTCGAATCCTGGCAACCTGGCGCACAAAGTGCGACCTGTATAATATGGAAGCTGGCAATCACGAACTGCACTCGAATGTTAGTACAGCAAGGACAAACGACCATATTTTCATGGTTTATACCACCCGTCTATGGTAAAGTTGGGGATGGTTTTCTGTTGCTTGACTAACATTGCATGTTCTCTCTATCACGCTCTGTGGTGTCATCGTGAAGGTGTTGCAAGCCAGCTTGCTTGTGTTTCAAGCCCTATGTTTCATGCCTGCCGTTTTCTGCCGATCTCTGAAAGAGTAAGGCGGCTTTGTGCTGAAAACTCGCGAAACTGCCCAGAAAAGGGAAAAACTGGTGATGTCAGAGACTGTTTGGATCGACTGAATGGATCCCAAAGAAAATCCAGTGACTAAAGACATGGTAATTTGCTGAAAACATCTACATGGTACAAACATGTACAAACATGTACAAACATGTACAAACATGTACAAACATGTACAAACTAACAACATGATTTCCTGACCTTCTGGCCTGAAGAAGGTTTTAGATATTTGAGCCAACGTGAATCTTTACATCAGGTTGAGAAGACCTACGAGCTTATCTTGAAGAAAAAGGAGGAGCAAAGATGAGCATAATCTGAAGCGGCAGGATGGAAGGACGATTCATATCAACCTCTGATTAATACATCACTGTTGCTTCATCCTGGTTGATTAATTGGGGGTTGTCCTCACACCCTCAAGGTAAACCGCCCAGCTGTTTATTCATCCGGTGTTGGCATTATCTATCATGATCATATCATGTCCACTTGCACTTGCACAGATGTTTGAGAGCATGAAGTCACGAGCAGCATTCAAGATTCGTTCGGAGGTCTCAATGAATAGCTCAGCAGACCTTGAGCGACCACATTTGTGGCAAAAGGGGAAGGGACAACAAAGGGTCAGTCTAAACAAGCAGCCTGGAACAGGAGCAGCTATCCAGAGATGCTTTGCTCGAAAGGCGCACTGAAAGCACGTGCTCAGTGCATCACTGGATCAGGGGTTTCAGATGCTTCATATATTGATTTATATGGTTGTATATGTTTGTATATCTTCCATCCCATTGAGAATGGGATGATGGTCCTGATTGACTGGCTCAAGCACCAACCAGAGATCGCACCAACCTGCAAAGAAGCGGAGGGAAACCTCTCAGGCAAGCGACTCAACTGACCAAGTACTTCATCCGCGCCAGACAGCGAGAGCTGAAGGACGTATGACATTTTGTTCACGTGGTCAGTTTACCTTGGTAGTGTGGTGTCCCCCACATACTGTAGCTGCTTGTTATGGATCTCAATCCCAATATCGAAAAATATGATGAAGTATGTATACTGACATCGACCATCATTGACCCATCTGCAAATGAATGAGACGAGATGAAGTTGGGAAGTTTCAATTCTGACTGGTAAAGCTGAGCAAACAAATTGGATCGATGCGAATGGGGTACTGCGAGGACACAGTGGAGAAGCAAGTCGAACAGTCGCGAAAGCACTATGAGACTTGATTCGAACATGCGTTAGTTGGGGATGACATAGAAATACTGTGGAGGGTTACCATCAGCAATAGTTTATAAATTGGCACCCTTGAACCTTCAAGGTCCAGAAGCATTAATATCCATGAGTTGGACTAAAAAATCGCCGTGACACGTCAGACGCAGCCGTAAATTGTGGGGTCGTCCTAAGGAGCGAAATCTCCAGAAGGCTCAGCTGGCAATCACTGACACCCTAGGGATTCCGAATGCTGTTTGAGTACTGAAACATGTCCAGATTGCGATTGCTACAGTACTGCAGTATTATACAGTACTTATGTCACAATTATTCACATATTGGGTTTCTGATCACTGAACGACTATGAATTCAAGTAATACGGATACTACTGGATGGATTCAACTGTATCCACTAACATTCATGGATCTAATGTCGTCAGTCACACTTTTCGGAGGGCTGCAGTAAGATTTGGTGTGGTACCCAAATCGCCGGCCCACTTTCATGTTTCGGTGGGTCGTCATTGTCGTTATCTTTTTCTAAGCTTCAGCTATATTTTTGTGTGCCTGAAAATGGATTCGTGTATCCCTTCAGCTATGGCAATCAAAGAATAGCGGCAGTGATGATTTTTTGCAGTGGAATTAGATTTAGAGGTACCATATAAATTGAGACAAACTGGACAAACCCATATATAGGATGCACATCCAAGTAGTGCCCTCCGACAATTCAACCTGGCAGTGGGAAAAAAACCAACGCACCCATTTAGTATGGGATATACTTTGTCATTCAAAGTTGGGATTTATCAGATTTTCCATTCGCTTAAAATACTGGAGGGTATATGAACTACATTCATCCATTTTCTCAGTTATATGTGATTTTTCCCAGTAGATTTAATTGAGATTTAAGCTGATATGCCCCTAATTTTTCCCAGTATATGATATTCATATACCCTCCAGTAATTTGATCTAATCCTGTACATATAGCCTCCATTTTTTCCAGTCAAAAAATCCCTCCATTTTTGCTGACCTGTCCTGGACCACAGCGATCCAGACGCGAGCCGCTGGTGAAGCCGCTGCTGCCGTGGCGCAGATGGTGCGGGGAGAGGAATGGAGGGTGATACAAACCAGATATTCTACAGTTGTATATATATATATATTTAGTTGTTTATATATACCATCTGGTTCTTTAACATAGCCATTCAAAATCACCATTTGTAATAGGTAAACCATCTATAAATGGGCCATTTTCCATGGCTATGTTAAGTAACCAGAGGGTACATATATATATATACAGTATATATATGATATCCTTATCTACGTGGATGTAGATCATTGACTAGATCTCAAGATACTAACAAGAAGATTAATAATGTGTATGTATATATATATGTATATATATGTATATATGTATATATATATATATATATGTATATATATGTATATATATGTATATATATATATATGTATATATATGTATATATATGTATATATATATATATACATGTATATATATGTATATATATGTATATATATATGTATATATATGTATAGTATGTGTGTGTAATGTATGTATGTATGTATGTATGTATGTATATATATATGTATCAATATGTGTAGATATAATATCATTATATACTAGCAGTATGTGTATGCACACATATACTATGAAGCGTCCCATTTTGATGTTGCTCTACAACTTGATCCACAAACTGTGGCCATGCCAGGTGCAGGAGGAGAAAGTGATCATCTCCACACACATGGCAGAAAAGGTGGCGGCCTTTCCAGTCGATGTTGACATTCCGAGGATGGAAAAACAACTCTTGGTTGTTGATCTTACATCAAGTTGATCTTAGTTGATGCTGCTTTGATTGCCTTTTGATGCTGATGGTTGCTGTTCATGTTGAGATATGCTGAGCTTGGTGCTGCTTGGTGCTGAGTGCAGGGCAAAGAAAGGCTCGCCGAGGAGCACAGGGTAAAGTCTGAGAGACGGGAACGAGAAAAGTGGCAGCAAGCTTGGAGCCCAGTGTCATTGAGGATGACTTTCATTGACTTTCATGATGAATGATGATTGATAAATATTGATCATGTTTCTGAATGAATTACGGATATGTCGAAGTTTGTTGATCGAATTCTTGAATGCGATAGTGGTTTCAAGACTCACCATCCCACTGCAGTTAGAAACCAAGGTGTTGAAGGCGTAAGAAATACCACTGTAATGTGGCCAGGTTAGGTGAGATTTCCCGAGGCACCATTTTCTGATTACCAATTAGTCAAAACCTGAAGGCTTGAAGGCTTTGGTCAGAAGTCGATACTCTGGAAAAAAATATGAATTTCATGATTTACTACCAAAAAGAGGTGCGTTTCTGAGTTGTTGGTCCATTTTTTGACCAGAAAAAACCACCTGGAACTGCCGGTGCCCAAGGCCCGGATCCTGTACGAGCGCTTTCAGGCTGAAGAGCGTGTTCGATTGCGGCAGGCCAGGAGTGTGTCATCATCAGCTATCGATCATTGAGACAATCATATGTATGCTATAGACACCTAGTGACTATATATTAAAATATATTACACAGTTCAGTACACATTTTTTTATACATATCAGAAACGTAATAGTACTATCAGTAATATCCACTAATATACATTACTAACTCATGTGGAAGGACTTTTCTTTTGCGTTCCTGCAGTGACAACATGGAGCCAGTCGTGTGCCGGAGGAAGTAGAGAAGGAGAGACTCAAAAAGCTCCAGGTCCGAAGTTCTCTGCGCCGGTAATCGCTTGGTGTTTTGGACCCACAAAAAAAGGATGGTTGAGTCATGACATATTAATGGGGAAAACATGAATTTCTGAACGAGAGTCCCAGAGTTGGGGTAACACATTTTGAGACATATCCAAAATGACAAGCCATTTGTGGGTACCCCTAGATCACTGGTGAATCATCAGCCCACCATTTTCACACAAGGCCTGACCTCCTTGGCGTCAGGATAGCTTAGCCAAGCACGCAGAAAACATCAAGGACCATCGCCAAAACGAGGCACAATTCGGAACGCCCGGAGGATGGGTCAAATCAAGAGATTCGTGTAGAATGCACTGGATTGCACTGGATTTGTTTTAAGTAAACAAATCAAGAAAACAATAAAGAAAAAGACATCAATTGATGATGCATATGTAGACTGTTACACACACACGTATGTTAGTATGTTCTTCTTATTCACCAAGCGAGACCGGCTATATTCTCGAGACGCAACATGTTCACAGAGGCGGAGGAGATCAAGGCAAGGAGAGAGAATAACGCCAAGCGAGCCGAGCTGGTTGGACGCTTGGTCCGGTGACTTCTTGGGAAACTCCTGAGGAAGCCATGTGGGTTTGTCTGGAAGGGTATCCCCCCACATGGCAATTTTTGGTGTAAATAAAGCGACGTGCTCATGAAACAAACATAGCCAGCATAGCATGCTTTTCATTGGAATTTTCAACTGAAAGGTGCACGGCAGCAGGCGGGAGAAGCAGAAAATACGGCAGAAGGCTGGAGATTGGCAGAAGGCAGAAGCAAATTAGACCAATTGCATGCACCAATACGGTCAATACATGTGCCAAATGAAATCATTGTATCTACCTTGTTCGCGATGTCTCTGTGAAACAGGTTTGATCTGAGTCTTGGCGCGGACTTCCTTGGCTCTAGTTCCAGACTTTTTCAGCAATCAACATGTTCAAAAAATGTTCTTACATCTCAACAAATATGGAATTCGCATGAATTTCCATTTTCCCAGTGATTTTTCAAACTTGGACACGATTTTTTCAAACGCCGCGCAGCGACAGCCTAGTGCCTCACTCAGCTCGCTGCTCTCGTTGCACTCGTTGCTCGGTATGCAGAGTTTTCTATCATCTTAGCTGAGGCCACAATGGTTGCAGCTGTCAAAGTACCGGTGCCACCGAGTCTTGCTGAGTGAAACGTTACTTTGTCTAATAGGGAAGAAAAAAATATCATGGTTGAACAAGTTGATGATAATTCGTGCTACAACTGCAATTCAGGTCAATTCGCCATGTTTGAACCAAGCCAGATCTTTTTTGACGTCACGGCGGTTGTGCCAAGTCACTGCACTGGTTCGCCCTGCTTGTGGCTCAAGCGGAGAATCCAGAAGCAGCAACCAGTGCCAGACACCGCTGATCCGAGCAATTTGAGCGTCGGAATCCCAGGGTTTTGGGCCAGCGAACAGCTTGAAAACTCGGCAGATGTTGGCAGATGTTTTTTCAGGACATGCAGAACGACGAGGGCAGGATCGTTGACCTTTATCTGCCACGTAAGTGCAGCCCTCAGGAAAAAACACCGACGGCAGCACTCCAACTGGCTGTGCTTGGACGGCAGGTGCTCTGCCACCAATCGCCTGATCCCAGCAAAGGACAGCCCCCCAGAACCGCAACAGCGGACGGCTTGTGAATGTTTCATGTGGTAGACCCAATGCCATAAAACCATCTCCGATGTCATTATAAAATCATATAAAATCTATGGGTAGCAAAGATCATCAAATACTAGGTCTTATTCTTGGGTTCCCATGGTTTACCACATTAGTTCACTGAAGTTTAGGAACTATAAAAAAAGTTCACTAAACTTGCTGCCTCCAGTGACGCCGTCCCACCATTCCTTTCGCCCCCGCCTTGCTGTTCAGTGTCAGGAGCATGGCGCTGTTCAGTTGAATGTGGCTCAGGTGGATGAAGCTCGGTCCAAAAAATCTACGGAACCGGAGATGGCTCACCAAGAATTGGAGATTTCATGTGGTAAATCCTACAAACCCACCAGTTCGGGATTATTTTTACATATTTTGTTAAAACTTTTTTTTCTTTAACCACCCGTCTATGGCAAAGTAACGGGCTTGTTTATTATGTGGAGGGTTATTTTTTTGGGAATTAGTTTTTTCGGTTTTGTTTTTTTTGTCCCTGGATTCCTGTTTCCCTGCTTCTTTGCTTTTATGCTTTTCCCTGCTTCTTTGCTTTTCTGCTTCTTTGCTTCTCTGATTTTCTGCTTCTTTGCTTGTCTGCTTCTCCAAGATTTCTGCTTTTCTGCTTCTCTAGTTTTCTGCTTCTTTGCTGTTCTGTTTCTCTGCTTATCTGCTTTTCTGCTTCTCTGCTTTCCGTGCTTTGTTGCTTCTCAAGCCTAAACTAAACAATCCCTAAGATACACTATAAAAATAAATCAACCCTAACCAATCCTGAATAAACAGCAAACCAACCCCAAAAAAGCCCAAAACAACCCGAAGTAAACCCTAAACAAATCTGAAAACTTACCCCACATATATCCTAAACCAACCCTAAATAGATCTCGAGCCAAGCCTAAATAAACCCTGAACCAAGCCTAAACAAAACTTAAATAGATCCTAAACAAACCCTAAATAGACCTTGAACATCCTTGAGCCGGGCCGAAGCAAACCCTAAACCAACCCTAATCCAACTCTAAATGAATCCTGGTTGCAAAATAACATGCGACATGAACAATTCGAGCACCAAAATGTTGCAAATACCGCGGAAAATGAGAGGTTCAAACTCCAAAATGTTGCAAACAGCAGTTGAAATGGCAGCTTCCAGCGCCAACATGCTGCAAATAGCAAGGGAAACGGACAGGACAGGAGATCCAAAAAAAAACCCAACACGGAAACAAAACAATTCCCAAAATAATTCCGGACCCATATCATCCAAGAGAAAGGATTACATGAATGAAAATGGTGTTGGGGGACATTTTATTGTTTGGGAACTATTCGAACCACACGTTGCAAGGAGAATGGCACCTACTCTGGCGAGTTCTTCACATTTGCGTTTCTCGGCAGCCGCGCAGAGCCTCGCAGAGCCCTGTTTGTGAAGTTGGTTTGTCCAGAAATGGGAGATTTGCCTTCACTTTGTAGCAAGCTTTAGTGAGAAAATGATGATATAATATATATATATATATAATATTATAATATATATAGATAATTTTCTGATATGATCCATTTCTGGATAAACCCGACTAGTGTAATTGTATTGTATATTAGTGTGATCTTTTGATTCTCTCCATGCTCAGTCACTCAGTCTGGCTGGTTTCATTCGGCAGCGTGGTGAGAGCGATGCTTGCCGGACACTTGGACACCAGCCAGTCATGACAGTCAGATTTCACACCAGAAAAGGCCGAAGCGATCACTGCATGAAAGTCAGGCTTGAACCGCTTGCTCTATGCAGGGAACTTAGAACATCTTAGAACTCTCAACCCTCAGGATTGTTCAATTTTATGCTGTAAGCTTGTCCTTAAACCAGCAACATGCTATGGCATCGTTCGGGTATCCGGGGAATCCGTGGTTTCTCGTTGCCCAGGAAAAGGGTCTGTTGACCTTCTCCAAGTGAGTGCGTTCTCGACGGCGACCAAAGTTGGTTCTGCTTCGGAAAATGCGCAACCAGTTCGTGGTATGGGTTGAATCTCCACAAAAAACCGGAGCAAAACTTTGCAGTATGCACCCATATTGAATTGCACTTGTATGTGTATGTGTATATAATTACATAGGGGCTGCATAACTGTACGTATAGATATTAATATGCATATATCAACAAACAAAGACATGTATTCAGATAGATAGGTAGTATCATAGATAGATTAGAACAGAACAGAACAGAATGGCATAGAATAAAATGTTAGATAGATAGATAGATAGATAGATAGATTAGATTAGATTAGATTAGATTAGATTAGATTAGGATAGATAGATAGATAGATAGATTAGATTAGATTAGATTCGATTACATTAGGATAGATAGATAGATAGATAGATAGATAGATAGATATATAGATAGATAGCTAGCTAGCTAGGTAGGTAAGTGGAAAAATAGATATATATATATAGATAGATAGATAGATAGATAGATATAGATAGATAGACAGATAGATATGGAGTTAGGTAGGATAGATAGACCAACATATATCATATTTACATACACATTTCGATTGACCTACTGCAAAGCCAGAGCGGGCTATTTGCTCCACGCAGGTGCCGGTTATGCCTCGTCTTGCCAAGCGAAGGAAGCTGGTTGGTAGCTGAGTCGCGGAGATTTGTGACCAAAGTCCGCTTTCAATATGTTTACCCACGCGCACATAAATAAAACAAACAATATATATATATATATACACATGTTACATACAAACTTATGATGGATGTGTAACGTATATATGTAAATATAAACATATATATATATATATATATATATTTTTACATTATCAAAGGAAGTTTAGTTCGAAAACTTCCGAGTTACGGACGTATGTCCAGGGTCAGTCTTGTCATCATGCCATCACCATGTCAACAAGGTAGTGAGCGAAGGCGGTTCGCGTGTGGGAGCAGTAGAGAAGAGTAACAGTTCGGGAACGCGTGAATTCAAAGGTGAAATCACTCTCGGGCGCGAAACCCTGTGTTTTTTCGGGTAATGTGGTTCTTGGGGTCGCCAAAGTAGGGCGTCTGTTTCTGCGCGATCTGGCAAAGTTGTCGACAAAAGTGCGCAGGACTGTGGCGAGAGCGCAATTTGCACTTCAAAATGTTAATTTAAAAAACTTGCATTCTTGAAGTACTCTTGGAAGATGAGGTCGGCAAAATGTGCTCGAGACTGTAGCGAGAGCTCGATCTGCACTTCAAAACTCTACAAAACTGAGGCGTTCGGATCACTTTTGGAAGATGAGGTCGGTACCAGACTGTAGCGAGAGCTCGATTTGGCATAAAAATATTGAAAATACATAAAAATACGCTATTCTCGGAGTAGCGTGGAATCGTTCCCATTGTCAGCGCTGCGCGTTTGGTGTGACGCTATATGCGGGTTGCAACCGGCTGTGACAAAACGCATTGGCACGGCTGTGGGCAGCAAAGCATGAGTGATGCTGCGACGCTCCTGGCAAGCGGGCTTGCAGCTGTTTAGCACTGCAGCAGCTGCGCGAAAGGTAGTTCTTGACCATAGTGTTTCTCTTGCGCTATGCGGGATTGCAGCTGGAGGTTGCTAGACGCATTGTACCAGGTGTGCGAAGAGAAGACTTGGATAATTATTGCAGAAGCTACAGAAGAGCGAGCTGGGAGGCAGCTCAGAGCAGAAGTAGTCCAGACAAGTGGCTGCTCAGAGAAGAAGGAGCTGAGAGAAGAGGTGCCTCAGCGAAGAGGTCGCTGAGTGAAGACGTAGCTCAACAAATCCATCCATTCATTCATCAATCCCTTCATCCATTGGTCCAAGGATTCATGAGTTCATTGATTCATGGATTCACTGATTCATTAATTGGCTCAGTGGTTCATGAATTGGTTCATTGATTCAAATCAAATCGCTGATTCATTGGTTGATCGACTCATTCATTCATTAATTCATTCATTCCTTCATTCCTTCCTTCATTCATTCATTCATTCGTTCGTTCGTTCGTTCGTTCGTTCATTCGTTCATTCGTTCATTCGTGCATTCGTTCATTCGTTCAGTCGTTCAGTCGTTCAGTCGTTCAGTCGTCAGTCGTTCAGTCGTTCAGTCGTTCATTCGTTCAGTCGTTCACTCGTTCAGTCGTTCAGTCGTTCAGTCGTTCAGTCGTTCATTCGTTCATTCGTTCATTCGTTCTTCGTTCATTTTCGTTCATTTTCGTTCATTTTCGTTCATTTTTGTTCATTTTCGTTCATTTTCGTTCATTTTCGTTCATTTTCGTTCATTTTCGTTCATTCTCGTTCATTCTCGTTCATTCTCGTTCATTCTCGTTCATTCTTCATTCGTTCATTCGTTCATTCGTTCATTCGTTCAATCGTTCATTCGTTCATTCGTTCTTTCGTTCATTCGTTCCTTCGTTCATTCGTTCATTCGTTCATTCGTTCAATTCGTTAATTCGTTCATTCGTTCATTCCTTCATTCGTTTATTCTCGTTCATTTTCGTTCATTTTCGTTCATTTTCGTTTTCATTTTCGTTCATTTTCGTTCATTTTCGTTCCTTCGTTCCTTCGTTCCTTCATTCCTTCGTTCCTTCGTTCCTTCGTTCCTTCGTTCCTTCGCTCATTCCTTCGTTCCTTCGTTCCTTCGCTCATTCCTTCGTTCCTTCGCTCATTCCTTCGCTCATTCCTTCGCTCATTCCTTCGCTCATTCCTTCCTTCCTTCATTCCTTCATTCCTCCATTCCTTCATTCCTTCATTCAGTCATTCAGTCATTAAGTCATTGAGTCATTGAGTCATTGAGTCATTGAGTCATTCAGTCATTCATCCATTCCTTCCTTCCTTCCTTCATTCATTCATTCAGTCATTCAGTCATTCAGTCATTCAGTCATTCAGTCATTCAGTCATTGAGTCATTGAGTCATTGTGTCATTGAGTCATTGAGTCATTGAGTCATTGAGTCATTCAGTCATTCAGTCATTCAGTCATTCAGTCATTCGGTCATTTGGTCATTCAGTCATTCGGTCATTCGGTCATTCAGTCATTCAGTCATTCAGTCATTCATTCATCCATTCCTTCCTTCCTTCCTTCATTCATTCATTCATTCGTTCATTGATTGATTCATTGATTCATTGATTCATTGACTCATCGACTCACTAGTTCACTCGTGCATAGGTTCGTTGATTCATTGATTCACTGTGGATTACCGAGCCGCTGAGCCATTGATTCACGGAATCATCGTTTCATTGATCCATTGGTTTATTGCGTTGTTGGTTCACTGAATGATTGCTGATTCAAAGGTTCTTCTACTCACTACTTCATGATTCATTGATCTATTCGCTCGTTATATCATTCAGGCACTGATTCATTGGTTCGTTGCTTCACTGAATCATCGGTTCATTGCTTCATTGACTTCACTGATACATTAGTTTATTGATTCATCGATTGACTGGTTCATTGGTTGGCTGATTTAGTGAGTCATTGCTTCTGTGCTTCATGGGTTCATTCATTCATTCATTCCTTCCTTCCTTCCATTCATTCATTCATTCATTCATTCAGTCAGTCAGTCAGTCAGTCATTCAGTCATTCAGTCATTCAGTCATTCATTCATTTATTCATTCATTTCTTTCTTTCATTCATTCATTTATTCATTTCTTTCATTCATTCATTCATTCATTCATTCATGCATCCATCCATCCATCCATCCATTCATTCATTCATTCATTCATTCATTCACTCACTCACCGATTGATTGACTCATTGGTTCGTCGATTCATTGGTTAAGTCACTCAGTTGTGCTCCGATTCTTTCATGTCATTTCATTGGCATCTCAACCACACTTTCCTCATGCGTCGATGCACCTCACAACTTCAACCGCTTATGGCTTCTGCATCTCAAAAATGATCCTATAGGCCATTGATTTCTTGTAGTCATCTTCTATTTTCGAAACCTCTGCCCTGGCGCGTGCCGGGTACTATCTGGTATACATATATATGTGACTAGGTACACGCATTTAATTTGTTTGATTTGATGAATTAATTGATTGGCTTGACATTTCGAGTTGGTTGGAAATGAAAACGCCTTCGCAGTTGAGGCCATCGTGGTGATTGCCACTGCATTGATCACCTTCACAGGGTGTTGCACTTGGAAGTGGATGGGAAGATCCAGATAGGAACTGACTGCTTCCACTTGGATCATAAGTAGCAGGTCATTGACAGTTAGCAAACCCATGAATGAGGAATGGAGTTGTGACTGAGTACTGGCTCTTCATTGCCCAGTTGCAAAATCAAAACGGATCCTGACTTCCGAGCAGATCCGTTTGACAGATCTGAGGCTAAAGGCCCGCAGTGCTGAAGTCTCAGCGGAACAATACGAGGTCGGTCTCCGACAGCTGCAAAGACCTGCTGGGAATTAGAACTTCTGGTACTTCTGGTCATATTTGCTGAACGTCCAACTTTTTTGGTAGATATTACTGACTTGCTATACAGTCGACTTATACCCAATTGGGGTAGATCTAAGCGGTTTCTGTCCTGAGAGGTGCTGTTGATTCTGCCGCTGCTTGCAAGCTCTAAGAGCTGGGAAGATAGGCTTTCCTCCAAGCAATCAGTTCATCATGATTTTTGGGAAATACGACAATCATCATCGCCTCGCAAAAAATGGAATATGAGAAATCGTACAAAACAGCTGCGGCGATTGCGCTTCAGCAGATTGGCAAACCTGAAGCACATTAGCCAAACACATGACAAAACACGCAACTACTAGAGTGTAGCATATGCTGGAGAATGGACTTTGAAGATAGAGCCCCTTTCCAGAAGCAGGAATCCGTCGCTCGGCTGTTTTGAAGTGGCCAACCTCTAAGTGATCCAAGATTTTACGTCAATTTTGTTTGCTGTCAAAGCAGTATTGGCCGACTTTGACTATTTAAATTCAGGCGTGGGATGGCGCGGGTGCATATTTCTAGCTCTTTTGTCAGACTCTGGAGAGCCTATTCAAACTATTGAGTGTGAGTAGCATTTTGGAAGTCTTGTTGAACCCACTTGGATGTAAGTTGTGCCAGCTGTGGCTACTGGCTTTGGATTGTTGTATGAGCCGGCTCTGTGTGCGCCAATTGAGGTATATTCAGAAATATCGAGGACCGCTGGTGTTACCTTGATCTTGGTTTGTCAAGCTCTTGCTGCATAGCATACCTGGAACCTGAGACAATTGGGCAGCAAAGCCTTGCCACATGTTTTTCACATGTTGCCATATGTTCCCAGGAGGTCTGATCAGGAGAGTTTGGTTGATCCAGATTACTTCAGTCGCCAATGCACTGAGATCGACGAATCTCGGAACGCAACGTTGATTACTGTCTATTATATTTGCGTCAAGCACTCATTGGGTCGGCTCACGGAAGTTTTTGAGCAACCCGTTCTTTTTCTGTTTTTTTGCCCATGATACATGAAGGCGTCCTGTATAATTTATCTTCCGGCAAGTCTAATCACAGAAGTCTTTTTGCAGGACGCAGTCTGCACTATAGAACATGTTGCATTTGCCGACATTTGGGCCATGGTCAAATCACCAGTTTCCGTATCTATATCCATATTCATAACCTATATCTATATGTATATATATATACACATATTTCAATATATCTATCTATCTACCTATCCATCCATCCATCCATCTATCTATCTATCTATCTGTCTGTCTGTCTACCTGGCTACCTATCTATCTATCTATCTTTCTACCTGTCTAACTATCTAACTATGAAACTATTTATGTATCTACCTACCTCAAATATATCTATCTATCTCATACATATCTATCCATATCATACATATCTATCTACATTATTTATATATATATATATGTTTGTAAATTAAATATATAATATATTTATTATATCTGCATTTCTATCGGTATCTACCTATATTTACATATATATGTCTATATGTATATACGTATACATATATATGTATATGTATGTATATATGTAAATTTGTATATATGTATATGTATATATATATATATGTATATGTATATATGTGTATATGTATATATGTAAATATGTATATATGAAAATATGTAAATATGTATATATGTATATATATATGTATATATGTGTATATATATGTATATATGTATATATATAGGTATATATATATGTATAT
>Ga0126342_10007351_pt1 | contig 19646 bp, 21 predicted proteins | sample Cyp1metagenome_FD_92528 | JGI IMG/M metagenome (GOLD analysis project Ga0126342, IMG submission 92528) | Coral microbial communities from Lord Howe Island, Old Settlement Bay, Australia - Cyphastrea 1 metagenome | ecosystem: Host-associated > Invertebrates > Cnidaria > Coral ... | reverse complement strand
TATGTATGTATGTATGTATGTATGAATGTAATGTAATGTAATGTAATGTAATGTAATGTAATGTAATGTAAGCATGTATGTGTGTATGTATGTATATATGAATGAACGAACGAACGAACGAACGAACGAAGGAACGAAGGAACGAACGAACGAACGAACGAACGGACGAACGAACGAACGAACGAACGAACGAACGAACGAATGAATGAATGAATGAATGGTATGTATCGTATGTATGTATGGTATGTATGTAATGTATGTATGAAATGTAATGTAATGTAACGTGATGTAATTTAAGGTGATGTAATGTAATGTAATGTATGTATGTAATGTAATGTATTGTAATGCAATGTAATGGAATGGAATGTAATGTAATGTATGTATGGTAATGTAATGTAATGTAATGTATGTATGTATGTATGTAACGCATGTAATGCATGTAATGTATGTAATGTATGTAATGTATGTAATGTATGTAATGTATGTAATGTATGTAAAGTATGTAATGTATGTTATGTATGTAATGTATGTAAAGTATGTAATGTATGCAATGTATGTAATGTATGTACTGTATGTATGTATGTAATGTAATGTAATGTAATGTAGTGTAATGTATGTATGTATCTATCTATGTATCTATGTATCTATGTATCTATGTATCTATGTATCTGTGTATCTATGTATGTATGTATGTATGCATGTATGTATGTAATGTAATGTAATGTAATGCAATGCAATGCAATGCAATGCAATGTAATGTAATGTAATGTAATTGTAATGTATGCATGCATGCATGGATGGATGGATGGATGTATGCATGCATGTATGTATGTATGCATGCACCTATCTATCTATCTATCTGTCTGTCTGTCTGTCTGTTTGTCTTTTTATGTGTCTATCTATCTATCTATCTATCTATTTATCTACAGTATCTATCTATCTATCTATCTATGTAATGTAATGTAATGTATTGTAATGTAATGTAATGTATTGTATTGTAATGTAATGTAATGTATGTATGTATGTATCTATCATATATATACTGTTATATACACACATGTTTATGTATATATTATATATAAGTGGTATTCAAATTGACATATTATTTCCTGCTCAGACAGAACAGGTTTGAGATGCAGGGGAAGGAGCATGATTCCAAACTCGAGGCAGGAAAACAAAACCAGATGTGCGATTAGGATCATTAGGTCTTGACTTGGTTGATGAGGAATATAGCTCTGGAACTTTGAGTATCCAACCTTCCTGATCCATATTTCTTCTTGTTTCTGCCATATATTTTGCATCGTGGGTGTTACCGTTGCCCCCCCTTCTGTTGCGGGAGGCGTTCCGAGGCGACGTCAACAAACAGATGGCCCAGGGCCGGTCCAGCTTGGAGGCCGCATTTTGAGAGATTTGGTGATTTGACCATGCAATTTGTTGATAGATTTCATGAAGTTGTCGATGTATAGTACTTTGTATTTTTTCAATCATCGATTTCCGTGATTTAGGATCCTTTCAGGTCTTAACCCATTTTGACCCCAAGAAGGGCTTTGTAGCGTATGGACTTTGAGGTAAAAGCGCCATACTGCCGTTGACGGAGGCAACAATGGTCTCTTTGTCGGAGCGGGTGCAATCCTTTACCAACCTGGTGAACGGCGCGACTTGGTACATCAAACGGAACCTTACCGGTAGAGTGATGTTACTGTTATCTATTTTCTTGATGAAGATGGTTATCGTCATTGTGATTTTAGTGATGAAAAAGACACCGATCAATCTTGTGGTGATTTGTGGTGACAATCATGATCTTCACAGAACTACACTGGTTGCGCAACACGGTTGCCGCCAGGGGCCATGTGACCCTTAAAGTGCCCGCATGAGGAGAAGAACAAACGCGAACATGCAAGCAAAGCTCTGGAGAATCAACTTCAGGACTCCGATTCACAGAACTGACGAGGCTTGAGACAAGTTGAGAACTCAACCCTTCATGGCTGTTGCATGATGCTGATGTGGGCTCAAGGTTTATACCAAGGTTCGTGTGCTCGTAGCTCATCCTGTATCCCATTCGATGAAAGATAATGTCAGTCATTCCAAGGGCCAAGGTCATTTTTACATATTTTCACCAGTTTCCGTTGAAAATTCAATCACAGAATGTGGAAGGTGAGTCCCACATCACGAAATCGCCCCGATTTTTTTCCGGTCACCTTCACGCCATGGCGAGCACCAAGCTAGGGCTTGGGCTTGGCCTGGCAGCCGGGGCTGGATGGTATCTGTATAGGAAGCAGCAGGCGCCCACTCTGGTGGTGGGTGGAGGCGTCATGGGCTTAAGCACTGCTACTGCACTGGCAGCCAGTGGAAGGAAGGTGATCCTGGTGGATGCGGCTCACCCCATTCGAGGCTCCTGGGGAATCACCCGCGCCAGCCATTTTCGGATGGAAGATCCAGAGTTGTTGCAAATGGGATTGTATTCCAGCAGGTACTACAAACAGCTGCAGGAGCAGTATGAAGCGGAGGCCAGAAGATCCCCAGACCTCAAAGTTGAAGATAGTCATTTCTATCATTGTACTGGAAGTGCCATGGCTGGCCCCAAAGAGCAGATTGAAAACATCGCTGTGTGTGTGAAAAAGGAGCTGGGAGATCTGCCGGAGGCACAGCATGAGTTGCTGTCAGCTAGTGAAGTGGAACAGCGTTTTCCGCAGCTGAAGTTGGATGCTGATGAGTGCTTGATCTACATGCCCATCGGTTTCACCATGCTTCCTGGATTTGTGGTTTGGCGATTTTCATTTCCCCATAGGGTAGGCCACTTGGAACATCAAGCAGGGGTATTTTCTTGGGACTATGACTATGTTTCAGAGTGTTTCACGTTTTTTGGATGGTAAGTCCAAGGTTGGTGAACAACTGTATTGCAGCTCTACAGTGGAGCGCCAGCCGGGCGGGTGCCGTGATTGTTGAGGACACGGTGGTGCACATCGACCGCAGTCGCAAGCAGCTCCGCACGGAAGGAGGTCGCAGCTTTTCGTTTTCGCGGCTGGTGATCACTGCTGGTCCCTGGACCAACCAAGTGCTCTCCAGTGCTGGGCTCTCAGGGGTTCCCATGATTGTTTCCAACGAGCAGACCGTTGAGCTTGTGCCTAAAACCGGTGCAGCCTCCTATGATTGGGACGTGTTTCCTGTCTTCACGTGGAGTGAAGCTGGCTACAAGGGCCGGGGCAAAGATGGGGGCTGCGAATACTATTACACCACGCCGCATGTCACGCATTCAGGTGTGCCGTCGTCAGGGGTAAAGATCGGTTTCCATCGGCAGGGCCCATTGCTGAACACTGAAGAGTTTCAAGTATCCGCCAGTGGCAAAGCATCCATCGATAAGATGCCCCACATCCGCAAGGAACTGAACACGGAACAGCAGTTCGAGCTAGACCCATTTGCTTTTTCAAAGGTCCAAGAATTTGTACAGAAGAAGATGCCCGGTTTGAATGCAGAGAAGCACGTCGGCTATATGAGGTGCCTCTATCAGTGTACTCCTGATCTTCATATGATTCTAGGTCGTCATCCAGAAGACCCTTCGGTTGTCTTTGCCTGTGGCTTTTCCGGCTCGGGCTTTCAGTTCGCACCTGCCATTGCTAGTGTGTTGACAGCCTTGGTAGATGACGAGGTGACAGAACAACAGCAAGTCTTTTTGAAGAAATATGACCCTGGACGCTTCCAGCTGTGAAGTTGGAGTGGAGGCGCCCTGGTGTGGCTTCAGCGCCCCAGAACTGGGTAAGCTGGCTGGTTTTGGTATCGCCCCGAAGCAGGGCTGTCGATGTGAAGTATGGTAGTGATTGGCTCCAACTTCGCAGATCACGAGACAATGGATCGAGGAGATACTATGAGATACTAGCTTTTACGGATTTTACGTGCTTCCTGGAGGGTAGAAGTCTTGCAGCCTTGCATGCATCGCCTATCCCCAAGGATTGATATCTTTGTTGTACCCCTCTATGCGTAGCTTAAGCAACCACCCAGAACAGGATGTTACAATATGTTACAGATGATTTTGTGATAGATGATATTGTATCATATCACATACTTTATTTGCACATTTCCAGCTTTTCTATTTGTTTCCATGTCTATATCTCTATGCCGCCATATTTCATGGGGGGCTTCAGCCAAGTTACAGGCATATCCAGTTGGTGGCTTCCTATAGCGGCACCCCATCCCAGTCATTCGTCCATTGTGGTATAGAAACAAGCTATGGATACCTATGACCTATGGTGACTTGGGGATTTTGCATGATTTAAAACCGCCCATGAAAGCTACAGTTGTTAGATGGATTTTTCAAGTTGCCCAGTTTTTCCCAACTTTTCCCAACTTGGATCCAGGAACTGCGCAAAGTGCTTGACCAAGAGCGCCACGAAAGGCTGCAGGAGCAGACTGTGAAATGATGGTATCATGGGGATTTAACCATCAAAATGGGAGTTAACCACCAAACTTGGGACCTTGGCGGTATATATTATTATCAACCACGGAGATTTGGCAATCAAAATTGGGTATGAAATTGTAGCCGATTGTAGTCATCAATCCTGGGAACTCAAGCTTCATAAACTTCAAACCTGTGGATATTAACCAGTAGTTGGGCGAACCAGCAATCACTGCTTGTCCAGAAAGCGGGGGTTACTTTGACATTGGAAACATGGCCATCATTTGTTGGATTTGCAGGTATCCTATTTTCAGACAGACCCACGTAAGTATTCGATACATGGGTTTGTTTGCACTTTTTTCGCAACGCCAAATCCCCTGATCTATCACGATTCTTGGGCAAACCCAGGTGAGCAGCGTTCTGGGCTGGCAAAATTCCATCATGTCGTACGACTTTGCCTGGGTTCCGTAACGTAAGCAGTGCGAAAGGTTTGACGTGAGCATTGGTCAGAAACATATTGCCGCAAGCTGTTCACAAGACCATGTCGGGCCATGAGAGCTGGGGTTCAAATAAGGTTGTGTGACTCGTGCATGCTATGAATGTTGAAGATGATGCCATTGCAAATAGAGGGAAAGCAGGCCAGAAAGAATGCCACTTTCTTCACGGTATTGTTTTATGAGATTGGAATTCGCCGTAAGCCGGGCATAATCCGTAAGCTAGCTGTAAGCGAAGGTTCCTTTGCAGGATCATTATATATGTGTCCCCAACATTGGTTCGCCGTAAGAGATGCGTAAACTAATTAATTGAAATGGTTTTGCCGTAAACAAAACCTTGGAAAATGAAAGTGAATGCAAGCTCTTACGTAAGCTTTGATTCCTGGCTAAGGAAAATGAAACAATTTTGAACACAGCTCAGGTCGATATAATCCACCCACATGATCAGATGACATACAATCGTCATATCAGCCAACAGAAACTTGGGACATGTAATATTGAAGCAACACACAATTGAGATATGAAGCAAGACATCTGAGTCCTAACTCGCACACACACACATGGGTATACAGCATGCATAGAAATCATGATACCTACGTGGAAGTGCATGATGTCAATTGAATGGCAGGAAGCGAGCCGCCATGTTGAGATGTTGAAGGAGTGCAAGGTCAAGTGCGAAGCGCAGCAGCGAGCCTTGGAGCACCTTGGCGAGCGGCCAACGATCCAGGGGAATGGTACCGGTGGCTTCTGGTGGCAATGGGAAATCAATGGAAATCATGTTCAACAGCAAAATCATGGAAAACCATCAATGATTCTGATATGATTCTGATAAGATTTACCAAGAAGATCCAAGAAGCGAAACATGACGAAGATGACCAAGAAGCGAACAGTGGGTGAAGCTAAGCAAAGCCGTGGGATGCCGTGCAGTTTGGTTCGCGCCCAGGGCGGCAGAGCAGCAGCGATCTGCAGATATGCAGTCGCTGAAAGTCGAGTTGGCCAGGGCTGCAAGGACCCTAAACTCGGCCATGTTTGAGAATCACAAATTGTACACGTTGTACACGTTGTACACTAGTTGTACACGTTGTACATGTGTATTGTACTCTGAATTCTGTGTCAATGTATTGTATATCTGTATATATCTGTATAATTCTGTATATACATGTGTGTATTTACTCTGTGTATTCTATATGTTATAGAGTAACTCAGTTGTTGGGCGCTGGGGACGCTAGCGCAGGGACTGGATGCACACGGCATCTGAGCGACTTGATGCCTTCAGCGCTTCTTTGGAGGTTGGGCAGCTGGTAGTAGTCATGAAGCGTGCTAACCTGGAGCTGTCAGTGGTCAGGACACAAGGAGAGAACTTCGTGGTCACGGAACCTGGGCTGACAGCTCCACCGGGTTCTTGAGAAAAAACAGGTAGGTAATGATATCCAGACTTAAACTCACGCTTGCTGGTGATTTTTTTTTTGGTGAACCTTTCCAATCATTGATGGCTTATATTTGGTTTATCTCCTTTTTTAGCTACTTGCTCCCATCCCTCAAAAAAGTAAGGCGAGATGAGCAAGCAGGCCTTGAATCGGAGCCAGGAAGCATATGACTTGGCCCGGAAGATCCATGATATGGAAGAAGCTCAGTGGCAGAAAGCAACCCCAGCGGATTTTTTCGTGAAGGCCTTTGGAAAACATGATGATCATTAGGACGATTGTCCGAGGTCAAAGGCCACCAACTGGATGTCCGTTTGAGCCAGGCGGATTTTCCAGAGAATACTTGGCCGCTTTTGCTTTGGCTCAAGGGAAAATCTATGGTCTAGGGGTTGAAACACAAGGTTTTACCGTTTTTACCACCCTTCCCAGTTTTTTTGGGGTTTCCTTCAGATTAAAAGGGACAGGCCTTTTGGTTTTGAAGGGGCGCATCATGTTGGACCACATTTTTTTCAATATATTGCTCCATTGTTGGTGAATCTCCCCTTGACATGGTTTCGTCTCAAACTGGGGGATATCTCAAAATGGTATTTCTTGGAAAGTGACACTACACCACTGGATGTTGGGTGATTTTTGGGCCTTGTACCCCAAAAAAAAGCATGATTTCATCAGCAGTTTATAGCAATTATCATGGGAAAATGATGAGAACCCACTGAAGCCACTGGATAACTTGGGGTTCCAAGTTGACGGAACTCAGCTGACTGCAGACAGCGAAGAATTTCTCGGAGCGGCAGCAGTCCATCACTGAGCGCCAGGAACAGATCTGGGAGGCGCCAGGAAAAAATCTCAGCTTTGAATAGGTAAATCGTCTATAAATGGAATCTGTTCCATAGCTGTGTTAGTTTACCAGATGGTATCTGGAACAATTTCTGGAACAATTCCTGGAACAACAAAGACACAGCATTATTTTTCTTCTATTTGGAGATGTTTAGAGTCTAGAACCATGTCATTTTTGATATTCACCAATGTTTTGATCCATACCCACTCAATGGCACGGCTTTTTCACAATTGAAGAGGCAGCGAGACCATGACCAAGTTGCCAATGTGATTTGTGTTCCAGAAACATCTTGGAGGTTTGGACTAAAACTGGAGCCGTGTTTTTTTTTGCTTGTAGATGTAGAGACTTGCGGAAAAAGACTGCTGGTCTTGAACTTTTTTTTTTTTTAAAACTTTCGATGGCCAATGATTACCCTGATCCCTGGCAGTTGTTTGAGGGCGCCGCTTGGTTGCAACCAGGTAGTTTGGAGTCGGCAGGTTCTTTCACCGTGGATTTGCAAACTTTACTTGGATCTAGATACGATGTCACCATACGTCACCTAGCAAAAAGACTTCTTGCCATTGGCTCAGCTTTTGAAGCGTTCTTGGCTGCGAAAGTCCTCTGCGACTCCACAACTCAAGCCACAAAATTGCTCAGCAAACCACAAAGTCTTAAAGAAAGATACTGGTAGAGTCAGTCCATTTGCCAGATCCTGGTGTCCTGGTGCGTGTGTTTTCATTGAATTTCAGGGGATGATGAGTAACAAGGCCAGCTTGTCAGAACATGTTTTGGACTATATATATATATATTGTCACATATACGTATATACCGTATATTATCGTATATTTATATTATACAAGTTAAATCAGAATGCATGTCAGAACATTTTCTATATTTTCTCAGCTTGCAGCGGCACACATCTCAGCATGCATACGCCAGATGTCTCTTAGAATATTTGTCAGGTTCTATTCAACAGCAAATTTTAGAGAGGGATCATCCATTTGGGTTTCATTTTTACCAAAGGGGGTTGACGAACACACCCCAAGGTGCGCGCTGACAAACAAAGCCTGGAGATTAAGACCGAGGGACTGTCGCAGCAAGTGCAGGAGATCCGTGGCCGCCATGTTTGAGCAACGAAAAATTGGGCTTTAAGTGATTTACCCAGCAAACTTGAGGATGTGAAGAAACGTGCAACAAGCAAATTAGAAGAAACTAGAAGGGCATGAGAGTTGAAAGTAAGATGTTGTAAAAATGATGACCAGCCAATTGACAGTGTATACTTCAGGTATGACCTTTTTGGCTTCTCAGCCTCGTCACCTTTGGGGCAACACTGCGAAAGCCACCAGGACTTGAGGAGTTTGATTGCCAAGAGTGAGCAAGCTGGAGAAAAACTGGTTGAAAAGGACAGCTTGATCAGCTTGGAAATGCTGAATTCTGGTGGAACATGGTGGAACCATTTTGCCGGTGATTTTTTGCGATTTTCCTTCAATCATCGGAAAAAGAAATGAACTGGTCATTTCGGGGGACCGCAGCTTTGACTCTTATTTATATACCTTTCCATGTGGGAAATTCTTGGCCTGCTTTGATTTTGAGTGCCAACCATCACTTGCCAAAAATCCTGAATACTTGCGAAGGAAACCTCAACACTTCGGGATGAACTTGCATCCCTCCTGGCAAATGTCACAGCAGATCACAACAAGCAGAGCCTGGGCACTGAGGTTGCTCCTTTTGGACGTGGAATGTTGTTGAGTCTGTGCGGGATACTCCAAGTTGGCTCCTTCTTGAACGTTTTTTTTTCCAGATCATCCTCAGTATTTCTTGATTGCTTTGCAGAAGATCATGCTTCTGGAACACAGGATGATGTGGGGTACTTCCTCAGTGAGCGGCTACGCAGGTTTCACACAGAAAAACACATTTTTCCATTCTCAAACTGTGAATTAGCAAATTATATTCACATTTGTTTAAGAACAAGTTAGTACAGTTGATGTTAGTTAGCACCAGAAAGATCAGAAAGCTTCCTTCCAAATGCTGGTTCCCCTGGTCACTCAGACATATCACCGATGATATCTTTTGCTGAGGCCCATGCCCTGGTCACCACAAACTAGACCTAGACCAATTCTTGATGCAACACTCGCGACCAATCATTGGTGGCTGCATTCGTACACCACTCATTTTACCCTCTGGTAATTTAACATAGCTATTGAAAATGGCCAGTTATAGTGGATTTTCCCATTGAAAATGGTGATTTTCCATAGCTATGTAACAAATTACCAGAGGGTAGGTCGTTGGTGAACTGCCCTTGGTTGTTGGTGAACTCCGTGAACTCCTAGCTGTTCCTGCTGCCACATCACCTCCTTGATTCCATGGTTTTATCATCCCAAGCTGATAAGTATACCTCCAACTGGACAATCAACACATATGTGCGTATATCCATATATATATATACACACATTCATGGGGTCGAAGCTTTGGTCAAACAAGCTAGTAACCTTGGCGGAAAAAGCCACAACTACTGGTAGATGCAATCATCAGAGACCGTGAAGGATTCATTTTCCAGGACATTGGACACTGGATCACTGGAGGCTAAACCCATGCCCCCACTTGCCAGTATTACTCTATTGTCATCTATTGTCAATCTCCCAATTTTGGATGGCTCAGAATTTTTCGAATCGGCCAGTTTTTCATCTCCCATTATCCCATGACTGCCATGACTATTCATTGTCAATTTTGATACATTATTTTTTTAATGGTCCATATCCCCAGCTACATGATGCTTAGATCTCTCGTGGTTCCCATCACATGGGCTGATGGTCGTCATTGACCAACTCATCTTTTTCAGGGGGTGCACCAACCAAAATCAGTTTTGTTGCTTAAAGATGTGGAGAAAACACCATTTTTTGCATAGGTTTGCTGGTTAAATCCATATTTTCGTTGGTTAAGTCTCCGTTTTTTTTGGGTTTAAACCTCCCGATGTTTGTTGATTTTTAAATGGGATCCCCACGGGGTGACAGACAGCCGAGGATCTCCGACCTGGACACCCGCTGGTCTGAACGCTTCGAACGCGAGAGTCGCTTGCGTGAGAAGATGCGGCTGGGTGAAACGAGTCGCAGGGCGAGGCTTTACAAAGGTATGGGGGGCATGAAATTAACTGATGGGGAAAGATATGTTTCACTGCACTAGAAAGATCAGTTATGGGGACAGACCTATCTCATTTATGGATATGATGGGATTTCATGGGATTTTTTCTTCTAAGTTCTTGTAACCACCAACAAAGATTGAACCAATCCCGGACCCAAAACATGCGGCAGTCCATTGGGGATGCCCTGACCAAGGCACCTCGACAAGACCTCCCACACAGCCACTTGAGAGGAATAGATGGGTACTGGTATGGGCCAAGGCATAGAAAAACGCAGAAAACCTACAGATGCTCGCAACAAGCTGCCAAAATCCGAGGATTTCAGTCTGTGACATCTTCATTCAAAGCAAGTTAGGCTCTCACCACGGTCTCTCACTGCTTTGCCTTCGACAAGTGAGGCCAGCACAAATGAGATGGAAAGCCCGGCAAGTGCGGAGCACAGTTTGGTATGTTTGGTGCTGACATGGCCAGTGATCTGTGACATGTTCATTTTCCAGGGATTCCCCGATGGGACCCCAGTGCCCACTTAAGATGTCAGCAGATCAAGGCCCCCGAGTGGAGATCGCCAAGATGCAAATATCGCCCAGAGGTTGGAAATGGAAGGGGAGGATCAGTGATGCTGGTGGTCCTGGTGCTGGTAGGCTGGTAGTGATGTCAACTTGAGTGTGCCCGTGCGTGTATACTGAGAGACTTGGGCCTCAAGCAGACAAGTCACCTAAGTCTCCGGCAGCAAAAGGGATGCCAATGATTCAATTCAATGGGCTACTGGGCTATGTGTCTCCAAAGATTGGACTCTAGGGAAGCATGCCATTCCCACGAGCACCATCTCTTGTGACATGTGCAAGAAGTCGCTTAGACGTTTTGTTCAATGCTATTCCAGTGTTCTGGGGAGTGTTCCATCATGTTCCATCATGTTCCATCATGTTCCATCTCTCTTCTGTCATTTGTCATGAGAAGATGATGATACCTCAGCTTCACGACTACTTGGCATTGGTCAAACTTTCATCCGAACGGGTAACAAGCAGGTAAGCTTGGAAAGCTCCAACAGCAGCGTCTCGCCAGGTGTGACCGTGCGACGTGTGTTGCACACTCCCAACGGTTCCTGGTCAGTGCCGTCTCTTGGCAAAATGCCTTGCGAAAGCTTTGAGAGTACATACCGAAATGATCCGAAATGTGGAGATGGGTCAAAACTTCTGATTTTCCAAGACGTCCTTTTTCCAACTGGTTGCTTGATGAAAAAGAGCCCCACAATTTTTCATAATCTGGGCAAGTTTCGTTCCAAACCGAGCCCGATGCCGACATATTTTTCCCATCTGGCTGTGGCTCAAAATGATTGAGACAGTTTCAGATCCCAAAAAAGACAGTTCATTTGCGGGTCCATCTATGTAGCCCATTTTTAGTCATCATAGCCATTCTTGTCTTTTTGTTTCACTTCCAGTTTTGGATGGTTCCTTCCCGTTGCCGGTCAACTTCACATGTTTGAATGCATAACATTATCCCGCACCAAATAAAGGTTTCTATCGTTTGGAAAATGATCCAACTGGGTGGAGGGTTTTCCAGCAAGCCATGTTGGATTCCCGGAGGGTATAAATACATCATTCTGCATCGCACTTGCGCCATGGAATTTCATAGCCTTGTTGACTACGTGACTACCTGGTTCTTGGGGAGTTTTTGACATCAACCAACATCAACCAACATCAACCGTAGCTACACTGAGATGGGAAGACTTCGTAGCGCCGAGGCCTGGCAGCCCACAAGTGGTGCGCGGCCGTGGCCAGACCGTGCCGCCACAAAACCTTCCTGGAGCCGTGCTGCTGGGTGCTCCAGGTGGTGATGGGGCAGTGGGGCCCAGTGGGGGGAGAAGAACATGGGATTCAAAATGGATTCACGTAATCCCATGTTGAATAACCTTGAATAACTATTCTGTAATTTATAATCCCAGGCAGTGAATAATCATCCAATGGTGAAATCACTATTTTCTAATATTCATTCATTCATGCATTCAATAATTGACTTCATCAACTCAGCCACCATGCACATCCGTGCACTGCCCATGTTCACATATGACAGATTATGACCTCCATTCAGGAAATTCACTAGTGCTGTAGGCAGGAACCCGCAAGTAGTTTTTTTTTTCAATATTTTTTCCTCCAGGACGCGAAATCCAAGGTTTTTAAATCGGCCTGCCATATTTTTCCATCGGATGCCCCAAACCGATATTTCTGCCAGGATCTCCTCAGATGATGAAAGCAAGTGGAACCTTGCCATGGATTTTTGTCCACCAGGTCATTGATGGATCGGCATCCACAATTTGCGATGAATTCTTGTGGATGCCCCCCAACTTGGGATTGTTTTCTGCATTGTATGGACATTTTAAACGGGACATTGATGACAAAGCATGGAATGCAATATATATAATTATATATATATATATGTATATATATAGGGTTCCAACTTGTAAGATACAACCCCATTCGGGTAATACCTTTTTGGACCCACAAAGAGCTGGTCCTTTCTACGATCTGAAACCATCCATGTTTTGGCGGTTGATTGCTCATTTGATTCATCCTGGGGAAATGGAGATGGATCATTCCACTTATGGCCATAATTACATATAATACCGACTTTCATTTAATTTAAGTTTTCTTTTTGCCCGTTCTGAGGACTCTATGGTCCACTACAATCTGTCTTGGCCTCCGGTTCACCCAGAGACATGAGGACTTCATTGTAAGGACAGCAACTGACTTTGTCCATGAAAGGCCGCAAATTGAGGAATGACTTGATATTGTTTCCTGTCTCATTGAAGTGGATCTCTCTGTTAGCATGTCTCAGCCGTGCACTGGTGATTAACCCCAGCTGCCCGCCCCTGGGAGTGATCACCATTCCAATCTCTTGTCATGTCAGTCATTCACAGGACTTCCCCGTGAGCGATCAAAGTGAGGGAATGGTGGACTGCAACTGGGCAGCCTGAGTGCAAGCTCTTCTGATCCACTGGGCCTGGTTTGCCCCATCCCAAAACTATGGGGCTGCCTAGTTGCAGTATTTTTTTAGTATAGATACTTTTCTGATCTTTTCTGATCTTTGACTTTCACTACAGTATTTTTCACTGATTTTGAAGGCGCTGTGCGGCTTAGAATCCGGACAAAGTCATCGAAGTGTGATGACCTTGGATGGTCAGCCACTGGAGCCTTGGCCGGAACAGCGAAGCTGCGATCCGGCTGGCGATGAATCTGGAGCAGATCTGGTGAGCAGATGAGCTTAGTCTGAAGATGTCGGGCCCGCTGGGCCCGCTGGGCGATGAATCTGTAGCTGGTGCGAAGAGTCGTGCTGCAGCTGCATTTGCATCGATGTTGAGTGCTAGGTCAAGAGGTTTTTCGATGTGCCCCGAATGATTGGCGTTTTGAGTCTTTTTGAAATGTCTTTTTCCAAACCAGGCTGGGATGATTGGGGCGTCAACTGACATCAACTGACCTCTTTTTGTTCGGAACGGGTTGAAACCATGAATCACTGCAGAAATGCATTGAATTTGCAATCAAAGGCTTCAATGGCTTCAATCGCACCGGAAATGTGAGGTCATTTGTACCTGCACATGAGGAGGCCCTTTGCCATTTTCAAAAAGCAGCAGGTGGCACGGTGGCACTTTCAGTTGCCAAGAATTGAGTGACTGGATGGCAGGCCATGCAGTTGCTGGTGCACTCCAACACAAAGGCATCCCACTGGCGAAACTGCTGGATGGATGATGATGATTTGGATGAGCTCTACGAGGATGTTGTGGAACCCAGGAAGCTCAAAGGGAAATGTGTGATCAATCTTGCTTGTTGGTCGATCTTTCTTGTGGAAATTGACAGAATATGTACTCTGTATATATATATGATTATATATGTGTATATGCTCATATATTATATCAAATTATATCCATACATATTCCCCTTCTATGAAATTCTTGCTGTGCAGGTTTTCATCCCTTTACCTTTTGTGAAATCGCAATGCTCGGCGGCTCCAGGTTGCAACGCGCTTTGAGAGATTCCAAACTCAACCCCCGACTGCGAAGTCGCAGCTGCCTCACTGCTGGTGCCTGGAGATGAGCCAAGCATGGGCCCTCCGCAATTTTCTTGTTGCCTCAACAGAAACATGGCGAGTTAAACCATGATTTTTCGATGTTAAACAAAGAAATTCCGGGCTTCAGCCACAGGATTGCATGTTTGCACCCTAAAAAATTGGAAAAAACGCATGGAGGTTCACTGATTGATGGGCGTCCTGAGTACCTGGCACACTGTCAAGACGACTGCCAAAACGAGGTTTGGAATGCTGTCGGAAAGTGATGCGTGAGTGTGGCAAGCCTAGTCTTGAAAACCGGTCTGGGATCACAATGGAAATATCATGGTGACTTGAACATTGCCGGGCAGTTTGACTACAGGAAATCCTTCAGGAATCGTGTTTGAAAGCACATGGAACATGGCAACTCAGATGTTCCTCCCAGCGTTCTTCTTCAGATGTTCTGGTTTTTCGTTGTTGTGATCTTAAAAGTGTCTTGTGGTGTGGGCTGCTTGGGATGGTTGGGTCACGGAAGCAGCATTTGTGCTCACAATCATAGTGGATTGGTTATATTAGTGAGGTTCTCTGCTGATGATGCTGTTGTGCACATGGTGACACATACACAATCATAATATATATATATGGATGTATATATATATATACATCCATATATTATATATATATATATGTACATATATGTACACCCACACACCGGTCACATTTGGTGGTCACATTTGGTGGTCACATTTGGTGGTCACATTTGGTGGTCACATTTGGTGGTCACATGATAGTCCCCGGTCACATGGTGGTCACATGGTGATGGTGTTTCTAGTGCTGGTGTCATGTTCTGTGCGATCATGGTGTCGCGATCACGGGGAAGTGTTGTTTCTTATTAGGTCATGCCAAAGATGCGAAACCTATTGGTTGGCATCATTGGTCCAGTGGACCTGTACTTTATGTTGTTATGTCTAGTGTCCTCGGACTTTCTTTGTTGTGCTAAGCATATTGTTGCATGCTTTGTGTTGGATTATCAAGTTCGTGGATCACAAACTGGTCATCTTTGGATCGTGTTCTACAGTCGTATTTGGGAATTACCATGACGTTGGAATAGTAGCTGTTGTTGATGCTGTTTTGGGGTCAGCTTCATCTTTCTGCAGAATTTGCATAATGAAGGATTCCGATCTTGAAGATTATAATTAGCATTCCAAGAGGAGTTTGTGTTGCTTATGCTGCAATATATGACTATACTTTTTATTTGTACGAATATTGGTGCCAGCTTGACTGGCTAAGCTTCATGATTGATTTCATGTGCCACGAAGGCGACGATAGCTATTGCAAAGAGCTCTGGGCCGCGGCCTTAGAACATCTTCTGGGTGTCTGCGTCCATTGTGTATACCCCAAATGGCAAATGGAATAGGACAAATAAATGGGGGTGTCTGAAAGACACATTATGACGGACCATGTTTTTTTTTTCCAATTCCTTTTTCAGACGAAGCCATACAGTTATGAAGCAATCCAATAGTCGTGGCCCTGTACAGCACCGGAGGACCAAGAGGACCGCGGCCAACGCCGCCGCAAGAGAGAGGAATCGGAGGACAGGCCACAGGATTTCCTGTAAATGGGGGATCTAACCAACAGATACCAACAGAACATGGGGTATAAAAGCAACCATTATGGGGATATACTGGGACAATCTGGGACATAGCGGGAGAAGGCCATGTCGGTGACCCACCCTAAAAATAGATGATTAAGCTTTGACCTTATTGTTGTGGTTGTTGGTGGTTAAGATTTGCCCCATTCACCATCCCAAATCCCAAATATTGTTCGGTTGTCACCTTTTTGGGTTGGTTGAATCCCCATGAACAAGAATCAAAGACCTGAAGGTTGGGACATCCGGGACATCCGGGACATCCCATTGGTCAAATTGTGACTTGTGGACGTTGGGACTTTGCCACACAGGACTGCACTTCAAGTGAACCAGATGCCGAGAAAGGCAGGGTGATGCAGGGTGAAAATTCAACATAAAGTATTGCATATTGCAGTGCAAATTTTTGATGCGGGAGCGACCCCCTGCAACTTGTTGCCTGGACAGCATGAGCATGTGCTACGATGTACACGCATATGACCGCAGATGGTAGGATGATATTTCGGTTTGTCTGAAAATGGGGCATGTCATTCCAATGGCAGGTTTAAGGGTGAAAATGATGATCAAGCGACAATGCCATTGGGGTTCCCCATTTTTGAACGAACCGATCCATTTGTGTTCTGACCAGAAGGGGCCTCCTTTGACCACTTCGACTGTTTGTTCCAAAGGCTCTGACAACAAGAAACTGCGAGTGGATGTTAAGCGCGTACCTCAGAGGTTTGAGCGGATAGCTAGAGACGACTCCTACAAAACGTGATCTTTGGAAGGGGGGCTAGGTTGGAGTCTCTAAAGGCCTTGATATAATTACGTAGTCTAAAGATCAACCTCGAGGTTTATGCAAGTACCTGACATCATGCAGGTCCTGTACAAAATGTACACAACATGGACCTAAGCTAGGTACCTCCAATATAGATACTGCGTTGGTGGGAATCACAGGTGGGCTCGTATTCATTTACCAACCATTCGCCCCTCCATTCTGGCTTGGTGAAATCCCAATGTTTTGTTGGATGCATCCCCGTTTTTTTCTTGCTTCACTCCTCATGGTCAGTTGGGTAGACTTAGTAACTTTCACATTTGGTGTGGTCTGAAAATTGAGTACTGTACCCCATTCTATCCACTGTTTAATCATCACCACTATCCCAACTTGAGTGTGAGTACCAGATTTTCAGACACACTCAAGTGCCATTCTTCGATATTTGGTGAAATCCCTGTGACTTCAAGGTTAAGTTATCATATCTGAGATTTTTCACCTTAATTTGCCATATATTTGTCTGGTGAAATCCAATGATCAATGGATTGGATTAGGGGAAAATTTACAGGAAAGCCCCATATTTAATGGGAAAATCTATGGTTTCCTGTGGATTTTCCCTTAAACCAATCCATTGAAATGATTTTCAGCATTTTTGGTTGACTCATGTTGAACCCCAGAAATTTCTGGGTCAACTCATCGACGGAAAAAAGGGCGGTCTCCCCTCAGGTCTTCGTCGCCCGGATCGGTTTGACGCGCTGGGACCCATGCTCCCGGCGCGGCTTCGGAGCTCCACCTGGTCCAACGAAAAGACGTGGCTGCTGTCCGATTTTGTTGGAGATAAGGCCATTAAAAAACCATAGAAACCATAGAAAACCCATACGAAAACCATAGAAAACCATACAGAAGCTATGATTCTTGTATAGGAACATACTGTACTGTAAAATTGATATATATATATATATATAGATCGGATATCATAGAGATATTTTATGGAATATATATCATATAACTATATAATAACTATTATATAATAACTGTTATAACTCACCCACCTGATATGAGATGATTATTGCAATTTTGTGAGGCTATCATGCAGATATCCAACCAACAAATTTCAATATGATATGGGTGTGTCTGAAAATGTAGTAATATATACCACCAAATAAGAATTTTAATTAAGAACATCAGGTGTTAAACCATTCGATTTTGGGGTAGCCAGTTTTCAATCAAACCCCGATGGTCAAATCCTCAAATATTGGTGGGTCGACTGGGTCCCTTATTCTGAGCTATAGCCATGTGTGGTGGCAATCCCAAAAATCATAAAGCATTGACTCACCAAACATGGGTCACATGGGTGGGATATTCGCCCAACTGGAGTTTGATTGTTGGGATTACCAGTTCTGCGCCTTCGCAGGAACTTTCGTTTGTTAAGCCATTTGTTTGCTCAGCTTGGAGATTTCAAGACAGCTGGGATCGCCATGATGCCATGCCTACGGTGGTGCTCAGCTCAGTGCTTTTTTTTCAAACCACCGCATTGTTGATGAATAAACCCTGATTAATTCGGGGATTAACTCGCATTAACTCGGATGAACCCCCAAAATTGATTCTTTGCAAGATGGTACCCCCATTTAACCAGCCCAGGGGTGCATTAATCCGGGGTTCACATTACTCAGTTTCATTTAGCTTGGTGGCGGCTTCCATTGCATTGCACCAGATGCACGATAGATTTGCAAGTCCGACGTGAGCTGATCATCACTTGGACTGCCCCATTGCCAGTTGCTTGTGAGGTGTTGTTGAGTGCGTACCCACAACAATAGGCCCCTATCAGATACAACTGGATGATTTCTGCCGATTCAACTGGTGGATACTTGGATTCCCCTAGTTGGAGGATGCTGGCACTGCATCATTTCTACCACTTCGTTCAGTCTTCACTTACGTTAAAAGTATCCAAAAGTGGCGGGGATATCGCAACTGTCAGTTTTGAATAGGCACAATTAAAAGGATGATCACCATGATCAACCATGAGATTTGGGGTTTCCCACTTTTTTTTTCGAGAGACGCCATAATAACCCTGCTGTTTACTTGGAGTTTACTTGGATTTACACATGATTGATCTTCCCATAGTGATACTCTCGACTGTTAATCTTGGGATTGAAACCAACCAGCTATGTATCTGCTTTTTTTGGCTCAGCCGCACCCAGTGGGGCCGACCTGAACGTGCCTCGGCGAACCAGCAACGACGGTGAATAGGTTTTGATCGATAGATTTCTCTGATTTCTGGATGGTTTGCCAATGTTTACCACAGAAGTGCCTGAAAAATCTTGGGAGCCTTTGATTTGAGGCCTTTTTCTGGTGACCCACCAACTTCTCGCTGCCTGCGCTGCGAGGCTGTCGAGCATTCCTCAAGGATCTGCTACTCGGATCAAAGGTACCGGAATCGACATTTGGATCAGCGAAAGCCTAGTTGGATCTGGTTGGTTTCAGATCAACTGCTCAACTGCTTATTTTCAATTATCTGATTTTATGGGATAATCTGATTATATTGGGATAATCTGATTTTTGATAATTGGTATTTTCAAATTTCAATTATCCCAATCGGCACCGGTTGCGTGAGATTTTCCCATTGGCTGTGTGGCGACACTCTGATCCCATGGCCAATCGTCTCCCATAGGAAGTGCCCCCCCTACTTAGCCAAGTTGGTTTTGGTCCGTAGGTTAACTAGGGGTTGTTGTGGTAGATGTAAAGTTCGATGGGTATGATGGGGTTATAAACCAACTTAATCCAACTTACAACTATAGTTCGATGGGTATGATGGAGTTATAAACCAACTTAACCCAACTTACAACTATAGTTCGATGGGTATGATGGGGTTATAAACCAACTTAATCCAACTTACAACTATAGTTCGATGGGTATGATGGAGTTATAAACCAACTTAATCCAACTTACAACTATAG
>Ga0126342_10007350_pt1 | contig 19647 bp, 21 predicted proteins | sample Cyp1metagenome_FD_92528 | JGI IMG/M metagenome (GOLD analysis project Ga0126342, IMG submission 92528) | Coral microbial communities from Lord Howe Island, Old Settlement Bay, Australia - Cyphastrea 1 metagenome | ecosystem: Host-associated > Invertebrates > Cnidaria > Coral ... | reverse complement strand
AAGTGTGTGGTGACAAAGTGTGTGTGGACAAAGAGTGTATGTTGATAAAGCGTGTGTGGACAAAGTGTGTGGTGACAAAGTGTGTGTGGACAAAGTGTTTTGGACAAAGTGTTTGTTGATAAAATGTGTGTGGACAAAGTGTGGAGGAGGGCGGAGGAGGAGAAGGCGGAGGAGGAGCCCGGGATACAGAATCAAAAACAAGAACCCCACACAAAGATGTGGGGAACAAGCAATATGAGACTTCGAAGCACGTGCGCTCTTGATAGGAAGACAAGTTTGGAAGAAAAGGCACGGAAACGGAAGGAATCAACAACAGAAACGAAACAGATGCAGAAGATAGACTAGAAGATGAAATCATAATGAACAAGATGCAAAATTCCGCACTCCTTGTGTTCAGAACCCCGCAGTCTATTGCGCTAACTTTCTTTAACAAGGGGAGTTTATAATATGACGGACGAAATCGAAAATTGCAATTCTCATTTCAATTGTAAGATTTGTAAGCAGGGTCATTAACATGACGGGGTAGAATAGGTGAATAGGGTACGGTACTACACGACAAGACTCCAAACACATCGGTAGATGAAATGACTGATAAGTTCATATAAGTTCATATTGTCTCAACAACTTTGTACCTACAATTGTTCGCAATTGTTCCCAAGTGCCACGACTTGGACTATATATAATGTATTATAATGTACTGTAACGGAAATCGAAACTAGAGAGTCTTTGGATCGTTCAGCAAGCCAACTTGATGATCTTGCAGGAGGTGTCTCCGCATGAAGGCGGCAAGAAGATGTGCATCACTTGGTCTGTGGATTTCTTTTGGTGCAATGAGCTACCAGGACCTGAGGTTCCCATCCTCAGTGGTGGGCTTTTGGCAATCTCTCGCAAGTGGTGGCACGAGAGTGGTGGTCGCACGTCAGAATTGAGCGGGATTGGTGCCAGACTTCCCACAATTCCAGAACTGGTGGATAGATAGGGTCTGAAAGGGTCTGATAGGGTCGATCATCCCACCATCCCCAACTTCTGTGAATCAGCCAATGCAGCCAATGGCTGCTTGACAGGCTATGATCCATCCATGCGGTCCTGGGGCGGCGAAAACATTGATCAGTCCTTACGAACCTGGCTCTGTGGTGGCGAGATTGTCTATGCAGAAGGTTCCAGAGTAGCGTTCCACGCTTGCACCTGGAGCCCTCATATTCCAAACAGAATGCCACACATAGAGAGACATAGAGCGTGTTGAATTCCTCAACCCATTCCTAGCACCCCCCCATTTATGAAGCAGATCGTATGAAAGCAGGGTGACATTGATCTTAATCTTCAATGATTGATCTACATTGATCTTCACTGATCTTCATCGATCTACATTGATCTTCAATGATCTACATTGATCTACATTGATCTTCAATGATCTACATTGATCTACATTGATCTTCAATGATCTAATTACATTGATCTACATTGACCTACATTGATATACATTGATCTTCATCGATCTCCATTGAACATCATTGATCTAGAATCTATGTTGATCTATGTTGATCTATATGGAGCTCATCGATCTAATTTGTCTTCAAGATGAAGATATGAAAGTGGGCAAAATATTGTGCATAGATCGATTCCATGGAGGGCCATCCTGTGACATCTACTAGATTACCAGTACCACACTATGGAAAGCTGAACATCTAAAGAGTCAGAGTGCGGTGTCTTCGCGGTAGGTCTCTAAAGAGGCACAGACTCTTGCCATCTCTTGATCTCAGGCATATGTGGCGGGAACCAGGCAATCCTAAAACGATGCTGCACTATGCAATCCCAGAAGGTGACGTCTTGAGGAACCGGTTGCGGGCTGCAAGAGCTTGGATGGGGCCATGGGTGCAGAAAGTGCAGAGTTTCCAAGAATTTCAAGACATCGAAACTGGGAGCCTTGCCAACTTTGATGATATTAAAGGCCGACTGCAATGCGGCACTTTCCAGGACTATTTGTTGCGATTTGAAGATTTGTTTGTGGGGACAGGCATGCTGCCAAGCTCAGTCTTCCACTTGAAGGACATGAATGGAAAGTGCCTGACATTGGATTTGTACACCAAAAAACTTTACTTGCACGACTGTATTGCAGACTGCGAAGGCCAGATTTGGCACAGGTCCAATTCGCTGTCAAGGGAAGACTTGCAGTGCTGCAGTGGCTTAAAATTGTGGAACTACAATTATTGTCTTTCCTGGTATGGCGGCGATGTTCAGGCTGTAGACTGCTCCTATTTTGGAAGTTCCCCATACCAAAGTTTTGGGTTGGCCATCACAGAATCAGGAGAAGCCATGATAACAGCTCCGGCTCTCAAAGATGAGCAGTACTGCTTGAATTCTGGCACGTTCTCAAGGCCCGTTGCCTTGCTGGATATCACCCGGGCAAATCGTACATCAACATTGGAGCTGCTGAGCCCGGGCATCTTCCGAGCAGTCACCAGCTCGGGGCTTTGCTTCGTGAGCAAGTCGCAGGCTGGACAGGCCGGACTGGCTGCTGTTGAATGGGGGTCATGCGCCTCAGCTGCTGCACTGGAGGTAATTGGAGATAGTGAGGGCCGAAAGCAGCTGCAGGTGGATGATCAATGTTTGGATGCTGCCCAAGGGACTGGCATATCTCTGTATCCTTGCCATCCACCAGAAGAGCGACTCCCGAACCAGGTCTTCATTGCAGAGGAAGGTGGGCCTCTGTGCTGGCCTTTTGGGGATGCAGACGACGGAGACTCTCATTTGAGATGTTTGAGCGAAGGGAAGCTGGAAGAGCCGGAAGTAGTGCTGCAGCCATGCGCGAACTTGCCTGGTAAGTCATCCCAAGAAGATCAGGGTCAAGTGTTTCTCAAGCGTTCACATGGTGATTCTTTTATTTTACAGTCGGCCTCTGGCAAGTGTCTATCTGCCGACTTGGAACATCCTGTTAATGTGAATGGAGATGAAGCCTTCTTTCTTGCCATGGGCAAATGTTCCCAACGCTGGATGCATCAGGAAAACGCCATTGCCATGAAGCTGCGCGGAGATTTGTGGTGTTTAGCCGCATCTGATTTCCAGCACCCAGTTCTCACAAGTTGTTGGCCCGATGACTTGACGCAGCACTTTGAGACTCAGAGACTGGGAAACAGCCGCGTTGCCCTTCGCAAGCGACCACACTGGGCAGACAGTGGCCGTGAACGCTTCCCCGCGTTGTGTTTGGATACCTCGCCATCACACAGGATACCTATCATCACAGCCCCCTGCGGTGCAGAGCAGGCTTTGTGGACAACTGAGTGGGAAGAAGTGCCACTGGAGACACAGCTATTCCAACAACGCAAGAAAGTGGACCAAGTATGAACTCTTGGGATCCATCTTAGCCCCATTGACTCTTCGGCCAACTGCGTCCTCGCAAGTTTCTCTCTGGAAATCATGCCGACATTGCACTTCTCACTGCTCGATGCAAGCTTGAAACTGGACCAAGTGTAAAGAATAGTGGTGTAATTTGAGTGCCGACGGTGGCCCGAAGATGTTTGTGAGGCTTCTGAGACTGAAACAACAACTGATGGTCGACCGATTTGAAACGCCAGTGATGCTGATGCACGAAAAGTGATGGAAAGTGGACAACCATCAAAGAGTCAGATCTGCGACCTGTGCTGGTGATCCAAAATGTCCAATGCATTTGAATATTGGAATATTTGGAATTATTTGGAATGAAAATTGCTCCCTGCCATCCTGCTGCCACTGTTTGTCAACATGTTCACCGAATTACAGCGCATTAACACCACTGCAGTTCAGTTTCCACCACAGTTAATCTTCCATGACATTTCATGGGCAGCTTTATTTCTTTCATCATACTCTATTATTTTCTGTTTTTTCAGGTTTACTGACACTTGAAGCCCTTCCTAGTGCGAAGACTCAGCGACGCTCCATGACCAGGCTTCCGCAGAGCGTTCCTCTGCCTTGGTGGAGCTTGCTCGAAGTGCCGGATCTTTGGGAGACTTGGAACTTCTTTCGCTGCTCGGTAGGCAGCTGACCCCATGCCAACCGTTTGAAGGGCAGTCTGTAACTGACGATCTTTACTTGTGGCTATAAGATGCTATAAGTAAGGTCTTAACTTCTTAACTCGGTTCATGCTAGCCTACTGTCCCACGTTAAGACATCTTTTTCCTTTTCCACTCTTTGGGCCTTCATGTCATGAACACGCGTAACATGTGCATGCATTGTTTTGCAACTGGAGGTTGGACCTGATGGACGAGGATGCTTTGACTGAAGCAATCAAGAGACTCAGGTGGGATTTGCTTCCCCAGATTTCACCAGTGGCAGAATAAGCGGACGATTTTCGGATGATTTTGAGGCCTTCCGTTGTCTTCCATGCTGGGGGCATCTTCCGGCGCTGCCAGAAGCCCATGGAGGAAATGGTGCAACCAAACATTGCGATGGCAGAGGCTGGAGTTCGGCTCAATGTGTGCACTACATCCTGCGAATGTGTCGGTTTGTATGTTGGCATGTCCCATTCTTTTTTCCTATTGATGAGAGCATGGATCCAAAGCTATGCATGTAGAGCAAAGCCTGCTAACCTTGTGTTTTTTCTTGTTGCTTTCTGAGTTCACCGATGTCATCGCGCCATTCCCATTCATCCCTGCTTTATGGCGCATTTAGAGCCATTTTGGAACAAGAAGCGGTGTCACAGCTACTCATATTTTAATTCAGCTCCACCTAGTGACCTAGTGCTAGTCGCGCTAGTCCCAAAGAAGGGCAAGGCGATGGAAACTTGGTCTGGCTTGGAACCCCGTTCGATGAGTAGCTTGACCGTCACAGTACTTTTGCTGAGCGGTCGCGACACCGAAGTGTCGATTTCCATAGACTCCACGGTTGGTGACCTCAAGGCCGTTGCTGAGGAGTCTTTGGGTCAAGGCTGTCTAACCTTGGTGTCCATGGATGGCCATGTCTTAGACCCAGATCTTCATCTTTCCGCAGCAGGGCTTCATGATGGTGAGACCCTGAGCGCAGTTGCACGACAAATGAAGCTGGCTGCCACAGACAGGGCCTTTGCCTTGTGGTATTTAGGTGGTGTTGTCACACGCGGCCATCCGAAAGATGGTGGTCAAAGCCAACAAATCCGGAATCTGACAAAGGTGATTGAAGTCCATGCTACTGATCATGCATTTGCTGCCATCGTTGCAGATGGAAGTGTTGCTACTTGGGGTGATCTCAGATATGGAGGCAACAGTGGTGAAGTCCAGGAGCATTTGCAGGATGTGCAGGAAATTCAGGCTACGTCTTTTTCTTTTGCCGCCATTGTGGGCATCCAGCGAGAAGTGGTGACTTGGGGAGATCGTGTGGCCGGAGGCGATAGCAGTGGAGTGAGGGCACAACTCCGAAATGTGAAGGCAATCCAGGCATCAAAGGCTGCATTTGCAGCAATCTTGGAAGATGGAGTTGGCTCAGTTGTTTGTTGGGGTGACCCCCGCCATGGTGGTGACAATCTTGGAGTTCAGGATCAACTCAGGAACATCAAGGAAATTCAAGCCACCAGTAGCGCTTTCGCAGCTCTTAGTGGTGACGGGACAGTAGTTACCTGGGGCCATCCACAGTATGGTGGGGACAGCCAGGAAATCCAAGGAGAGCTCAAACATGTTTGCCAAATTCAAGCCTCACGAAGGGCTTTTGCCGCGATTCGAGCTGACGGTGAAGTCGTTGCCTGGGGTGATCAGCATTGTGGTGGGGACAGTAGCTCAGTGCAAACACAGCTCAAGAATGTAAAGCAGATTCAAGCATCTTTTGGTGCATTTGCTGCCATTCTGGCCAATGGTTCGGTTGTTGCCTGGGGTGATCAGTCCCGTGGCGGTGACTGCAGCAACTTCAGCCACCTACTCAGAAATGTGACACAAATTCAAGCTGGTTGCGCTGCTTTTGCTGCAATTCGAAGCGATGGTTCTGTGATTTCATGGGGTGCTCCTTCATACGGTGGAGACTCCAGCTATGTCCAAAGTCAGCTCAAAGGAGTGCAGCAGATACAGGCCACTCGCACAGCATTTGCTGCCATCCTTGCGGATGAAACGGTTGTTACCTGGGGAGATCCGGATGGTGGTGGTGATAGTAGAAGAGTCAAAGATCAGCTCCAAGGGGTGAAGCAAATTCAAGCGACATCGTATGCCTTCGCAGCACTTCTTTCAGACGGAACTGCCATTACTTGGGGGCACTCTGAGTGTGGCGGCACTCGCCCACAACGGCAAGTATTTGGAAAATCTCCCCCGATGTCAGTGCCCGCTAAAGGCACTTAGTGTAGCCATGCATGAACCATGAGCCTTGCATGAATGGGCTTCCCACATTTGTGCACCTGAATGTCATTGCTTCCGAATTTGGCATGTTTTTTAGCCAGCCATCAGCAGATGGTTCCGTTCCCACTTGCCATGTAGTTTCGATCAAAAAGGTCGCACTGCAGGTATCAATCCCAGAGCACAGCAGAGAAAGAAAGGACCTTACCGGAGCACACGAGCTAAGAAGAGAGGAGCACAGATAAAGATGGTCAGAGTATATACGTCAGAATATGTCAGAATATGTGAGAATGGATTCCTGGTGGCCCTGGTGGCTGGGTCATGCTAGTTGATTGAAGTTGTCGGATGGCAACAGATGGCAGTTTTGACATGTTTTGACCAAAGAAGGGAGGATCTGACGAGTTTCAGACTCCAAAGGGGAGCTTCGCTCAGGCGATTATTCGCGCAGCTGCGGCATCACCATCGAAGCCGTTGGTGATTTACACATCCTCCATGGCCGGTGCCACAGAAGTAATTGACATCACAACAGCCCAAAGATGCCCAAAGAACATGCTGCGTATATTTAGTTGAACCAGATGCTTGTGGCATTTTGTGCCTTAGGGCAGGTGCCTGCTGCCTTAAACTGGCCTGTTCCGTCGTCTGAGACACAGCGATTTTGTTTTGAATAAAGCCGGGCCACGCCAGACGCTTCGAAATCATTCGAAATTTTTCACGGCCGTTTTGCATCCTTTTGCGCACTTGCAGCTACCACCTTCTATGTATGGCTGTTTGCTTGTGTAGGCCTAGACATACCTAGACCATCGCTGCATGAACTCAAGCTTCAACTAATGGGCAGCAGCAAGCGCTGGATGTGCCAGGGTAAGTGGCGAAGGGTACTGTTCAACAAACTGTAGGGATGTGGTGACCATGGGTGCCCCTTGAAGATTTTGCACGACTGCGTAGAATCAACTTGGATAGGAGAGGTTCGATTTGCCCAAGGCCATTGGCCAGCGTCAAATTTCCACTCGTATACTTTTTTTTTGTCGCAAGGTACCCGGCATAGAAATGCATAGAATCGTTGAGGAATGTGAAAGGGAGTCGAGCCTTGCGGGGATTGGGTGCACAGAATACTCTTCCGTGATCCTGCAGCTCGTTGCGAATTTACCCTAACAAGGCTGCACCCATAATATTTGATCTTGAGCATCTCTGGATCCTTCTTTTTCCCGTTGATTTTCTTCCGTTTTTTCGGTTGACTGGGGCATGTGGCTCTTGAGGCTGCCGTGCGCGGTCCAGGACAGGTGCCCCGTGATGGACGGAGCTGCTTTGATGAGGAGGAGCTCGGCAAAAACAAAAACCATCAGTTAAAATGGTTTTGAAACGGAGGCACTTTTCTTGGTAATTAGTTGATTGCAATTTTTTTTGCAACGTACTCGTAAGTCATCAGGGCCTGACCACCTTAAATATCTTGAATCTTCAGGACTGGAACCGGCAGTCCCGCCCCGAAAATGGCTGGGGCGAGGCTTATCAGTATAGCAACTCGGCTGGATGGTTCTGAAACAAAATGCTTAGAATGAAGACAGAATAAGACAGAGAAATTGACGGCGCAAGGGTTGAGGGGCCTTTTGCATAGTGTGCAATTTATATAAAGATATTCGAGTCGGAGCTGACGTTGTGGTTTGACTCAAGACTTCGTGTATGGTAGTGTCAGTGAGTCTAGGTTTGAAGGGTTCATACTGTCCGAAGCTGTCTCGGACACGAAGCAGCCACTCAAAGCCCATGTGCCGAGGTAAGGTTGAATCGGAACTTCGCGCCCGCATCACAGAGCAAAAGAGGTCATGGACAATTATGCAGCAGCTTCGGTTCACCAGAAATCTCCGCGTCTAAGGCCAAAGCTCTAGCTGACGAGCTAAAGGTGGGCTTTGTGTCCAGCTCCTAGTATGGAATGATTTGAGATGGCAGATGGCGGGGGTCCTGCTGATGTCATAAGTCAGTTTGAAACTAATTCAAATCATTCAGCAAGTTTTTCGGCTCTTTTGGTCTCTTTCGATTGCTCTTTCAATTGGTTCTCCCCAGCAAAAGTCTCAAATTGTTCTGCCGATTTTGCTCAGCACTTGGAGGTCGCTTTGTCCATCGTTTATCCTCGGCCCCGAGCGGGGGCCCAGTGATGGCTCTGGCTTTTCGGTGAGTCGGCAGCCTCAGAGTCGGCTGGACTTGGGATAGCTTGGCATATCTTGGTGGTGCCAATTTCTGGTGTCGTTCTGGTGCCATGTCCAGTGCCAGTCGCTGGCAGTGCCAACGTGCCAAGGCATGGTCCTTTCGTGGATGCGTGGGGTTGGGCACTGAGAATCGATGAGAATCGTAGACCCGCGGATCCACAAAATCCATCAAACATTCATCAAAACCCATGGGTATCTTGCAACGTGATTGTTCAGACTGGCTGAACTAAGGAGCAGAAGGTGAGAAGCCTCCTGATTTCGGATGTTCGCGATGTTGCTGCAGCGCACTTGGCAGCGGCAAAAGCAACGCCAGGGCAACGCTTCATTGTTAGCACTGAGGCCAGCTTGCTGAAACATGAAATATCTTGAAATCCTTATATATATATATATCTCAAAAATTCTCAAAAATTGTCAAATTATGTTTATTTATGTTTACTCTGTATAAAGGATTCGGTTGTTCACTGGGTGTCAGTACTGATTCAGTACCCTTTCGTTCAGATGGTGGATCTGAGCTACCACAGGTGCGCCCCCTTCCAGAGGAAGTTGCCCAAGTGCCTCTGCTGTAGATTCATGATGCAGCAATGAATGTCTAGCATTGTATAATATTGTATAAACCCATTCCCCTAATATTAAACACCCTTAAATGGTCCTAAATACGTGTAAACATGTGTAAACCACCTACTACTAGTACACTTAAACCATGGTTTCCGGGGGGTGTTTAATATATTCGACAGGCGTACAGTAACTTACTTTTCGTGGCATTTTTACGTTTCTACTCTTTTGTGGCTTTAGCGCAGTGCAGCAAGCTACGGTACTGGTAGCTTGCAAGTCACTGTATGTATCTGACAGTGCTGCAGAGGCGGCAGACTCAGACCACAATTACTTAACTTTATCACTTGCAAGTTGCAAGCGTCACAAATTCATCACGAAGCGATGGAGTAAGATCCTCTTGTGGCAGTGACTGCGAGTGACTGCCGAACTGCTGAGTGGACAGGTCAAATGGTCTCAAAATGTCTCAAAATCAAACGCCACATAGCATCCCTTGGGACATCCCATGGGACATCTTGGAACATGCTGTCGAACACAGTGATCACAGTGTGCACTTTTTCTGCAAGCCCACTGCTGAGGTTCTGCGGGAAGTAGTCGCATCTGCGTGGGGCTCGGAAGCTGCGAAAGCCATCAGAGCGACTTCACCACCTACAGATGGGCCTGCCTGCATGCGCACATCAGCTGCAATGAGAATCTTATCAGGAATGAATGGGGCTTATTTATGCATAGCGATGGATAGCAGCATGTGGCGGCTCTTGCCTTGTACCCTCCATGCATACCGTTCTTTTCGCCATTGATTGAAGGCTCTTGAAAGGTATTGAAAGGCGGTTCATACAATACACAAACTTTTTCTGATTGTCCGGAGGACCTGGGGCGCAAGAGGTCCAGTGCAAGGAGCGGCTAGGTGAGCTCCAAATCCACTGCCGTGACGCGTTAGAAACGGCTGGAAGCTAAGCGGGTCCTACATATCCTACATATCCTACAGGATCGACAGGAAACATCCAAACTTCAAACCAATCGACATGAATTCAGGCAACCAGACAGATTCAGTACCCTGGGCAACTGCAACATTGCAGCATGTTGGAGGTTCCAACCATGGTGTGCCAGTGCCTCTTTGTGCCTCTTTGAGGTGAGAGATATGGCCTCCCACTTGGCATCAGTAGCTCCGAAAACAGCGTTCCGTTTTTTCCGTTTTTCATGGTGATTCAGACTTTCATTCTTCTGGTCCCCTGTGCTGTCACCTTGGATGGCCAAATTTGTGCTTTTCAAAGAAGAAGTGACCCCGCGAGAGATGTCAAAGGCTCAACAGGAATGGCCCTGAGCTTGAATCGCTGGATGCAGAACGCGTGTCCAAGCACAACCAATCTGCAACCCCCGAAGTTGTTCCCTACTTAGAAGGTCGAAAAAGTGGTTCAACACTTCCCTGAAAGCCACCTTTACCCCTTGGAGTCGCAAGGCTGAGGCAGAACATACCCAGCTGCAATTGGTTATATATATAATATATATATATATATTATATAGATTATTGTGCTTTTTGCATCTTGTTGCATCTTGTTGCATCTTGTTGCACATGATCTCCGCAGATCCAGCCATGGATTCGTGCCGCCGGCCATGCTCAGTCTGGAGAGAAAGTGCTTTGTCGCTGGGACTATCGAGGGACTGTGGTAATCCACTGGAAGATCTTGCACGGAGAATTCTGTCGCTTAAATTCCAAGCCTTCTTTGTATCTCTTTGATCCTCTTTGATAGTCTTCATCTGTCCCAACTGATGTCAAGGATTTGGCAAAGAGGGATGCAGGCAGGTTGACGATTTGCACAGCCAAAATATGCAAATGATGAAACACCCCGCCAATTTTCTGCGCGCGCTATATTTGATATATTTTCTGCCCGCCAAATACGGCGCCTGACAGTACCTGCATCCTACATCCAAAACAGATCAACACTGAGCCCAAGACATGCACCTTCACTACCTTCCGAGCTCAGATTCTGCCAGGCAAAGGTTTGCAGACCTCGAAGGAGAAAGGGTCGTGGCCTTGGTGCTATATGAGCAAAGCATGTGAAGAATCAATAAGAATCAATAGGAATCATGCAATTGTCGGGTTGGCTCCTTGCCTTTCTTCAGGTCAAGACCATGGAAGGTGTCCTATGCAAATGGGGACACGTACGAGGGAGAAGCTATGCACTTAGCCATACTTAGCCACTATCATTCCGGATCCTTTCAGCATCTTTCAGCTTGCCCAGATGATCAGCATGTGGTGTGTTCAGAAAGTTGGAACACCATTGGACTCAGCTCAGAGCATGGATTTCACTGCTGAGTTCGATCCTGAAGGCAATCGGACCCACACCTGCGCAGTGCTTGCGCCACGGGTACGGCGTGTACACCTACAGTGGCGGAGGGCGTGAATGTCTCAATCTTGCCACATTTCACGTTTGACTGCATCTTGTACTGCACGCGGTATGTTGTGGCATGTTGTGGCACCACAGGCTATGAGGGCGAATTCGTGGAAGACCGCAAGCAGGGCTGGGGCTCGTTTTTCTTTGAGAACGGGGATGCCTACGAGGCAAGATTGATGGTTCAAATGCTGTCGGATATGCTCACAGATGACAAGGATGCCTAAATTTTGAGATTTTTGGGCTTCACGCAGGGTCAATGGTACTTCGACCAGATGCATGGCCATGGCGTTTTGGCGCATTGGGCACCAGACCAGGGAGTCCTTGTTTACGAGGTGCTTCTGCCAGTGGGTACTATAATCTATAGCACAGCAGTCCAGATGTCCAAAGGCTGCATGTGAAGACATGTTGGAGAATTGCATATGGTATATTGTTATATGATTACAATGGTTATACGTACGGTTATACGATGTTATAGGGTCATAGTTCAATGCTGCATAAAGATGCACATGCAAACAAATAAATCAAACAAATGCACAAATAAATATACGTATAAATAAACCAAACAAAACGTACTGTATATGTTCAGCTGAAAAGAAGATAAAGAACACAGATCGAACACCGACACAGACCATGTCAGGGCGAGTTCCGGAGTGGACAGCGCAGTGGCAGCGGCCGCTTGATGGTCCGCGAGGGCGGTGGCCTCTTTGGCTCCTGGGAGGCACCGGTCATTGCTGAGCCATTCTGGGCCGAGTTAGTTATGTTAGGGGAAACATGGGGAAACGACATGATGAGAGAAAATGACACCAACATGAAACCACGAACTGAAGTTTGTGCAGTGCCTTTGCAATCACTGTGTTGTGTCAGGATGGGTTGCTAGTGCATGGGGTGGAGTTGGAGTTTCCCGAGCCAGAGGAAATGGATGCTTGGCTGCTTCCTTCCCATGCTGTAGGACAGGATCTTGTTTGTCTCATGAGAAACTGCATGCCGTGAGATCCATGAGGGGCAGACAATTTCGATAAAACTAAACAGCTTGCCTGAAATCTTGAGGCGGTGAGAGTCTTAAGCGACACACAAACCTTGCTGGGCGGAAACCCTGCAGAGTGGCAACCATCAGAGGCCTGGTGCATTGCCCTTTTGATTGTCATTGGCTGTCCACTTTTGATTGTCATTGGCTGTCCACACATGTCCAGATGATTCCAGACGGGTATCCACATCATTTCGTTGTCAATCTCCCAGCCGGAAGCAGGTCCGCACTTGGCTGCATGGACTGGGCTTAGAAGAAGCACCAGAGAGGGCCATGGCCCCCTCTGGTGGTGCACAGTTGTTGCAGGTGCCACCATGCCACCTGCAATGAGCCACGAGAATGGCCTTTAAAGCTCCACAAACCGCCGACCGGGTGACAGGGAAATCGAAGATGATGTGTGAACATGTGTTTGATGGCAGGCTCAGCCGGAGGACCTTGTGCAGGGTGGACAGGCTGGACGTTTCGGTGTTATTGTTGATGAAGACATGATGTCGTAGTAGATGGTTTTAAAGAGTATATTATGTATGAAGATTCAGAAACGTACGCATTTAATATGCACAATAATATACAAACTATCTCACTCACTCACTCTCGCTCTCTCTCTCTCTCAATTTATAAGAGCGCCATTGCTGATGATCTTCAATTTAATTTTCACTCGGGGTCAACTCATGAAGTTATATTCCTACTACTGTACATCTTACTAATTACTGTATATTTTCGCGATCAGACGCAGTGTTTGAAGTCATTGGACTTCTCATGATTTCGCTGCCAAGCCACAGAGCTTTACGTGATTCGACCATTTTGTATCCAAGTTGCTTTGCCATATCGTGCTGCAAGACCTGGACCTGAATAAACATGTATCTGTGTAAGGTTTGGGTCATAAACGTGTATAAAAGTACGATAGCACATTTTTTTGAAAGAAATGCAGCACACATGTATGCGTCTCCGTTTTTTTTTTTTTTATGCAGTATACATCTGTGCGTATCTAACTAACTCCACATACAGAGAGAGAGAGATATATATATATATATAGTCGGATGCTGATTAGTGTCGGGCCCCCCCAAACAATTATTGGATCCACTTAGGGTGGAAATTTTTAGGGACCAGGTACTCAATAAAATTGGATCAATTGATTTCAATTGATTTTCAATTGAATTCAATTGATTTTCAATTGATTTCAATTGATTTTCAATTGATTTTCAATTGATTTTCAATGGATTTCAATTTACTTTCAATTTATTTCAATTCACTTTCAATTTATTTCAATTGATTTTCAATTGATTTCAATTGATTTTCAATCTAATTTCAATTGCTTTCAACTGATTTCAATTTACTTTCAATTGATTTCAGTTTACTTTCAACTGATTTAAAATTACTTTTAATTGATCTCAATTTACTTTCAATTGATTTCAATTTACTTTCAATTTATTTTAAATTGATTTCAATTTACGTTCAATTGATTTTCAATTGATTTCAACTTACTTTTAATTGATTTTCAATTGATTTCAATTTAGTTTGAATTTATGTTCAATTGATTTATCATAGAAATCCCATAGGACTCCCACAGAAATCCCATAGAAAGATCATAGACATAGCATAGGAACCACAAAGAAATCCCATAAGAATCACATAAGAATCCATAGAATTCCCATACAATTCCCTCAGATATCCCATAGTAATTCCATAGAAATATCATAGAAACATCATGGAACTCCCATTGGAAATCCCACAGAAATCCCAGAGAAATACCATAGAAAAATCATAGAAATTCCATAGAGATCCCATAGAAACCTGATTGAAATCCAATAGAAATCCCATAGACATCCCTTTGAAATCTCATAAAAATTCCAAGAAGAACCGCCATGGAAACCCCATAGAAACCACACAGGAATCCAATAGAAATCCCATAGAAATATCATGGAAATCAAAAAGAAATATCATGGAAACGCCAAAGCAATCCAATAGAAATATCATAGACATCCCATAGAAACCCAATTGAAATCCCATAGACATCCTTTTGAATCCCAATAGGAATCCCATAGAACTACCATAGACACACCTTTAGAAACACCATAGAATATCATAGAAACACCATAGAAATTCCATAGAAACATTTTAGAAATCCCATAGAAATACCGTAGAAATCAAGGAGAGGATGCCAGGAGAATTGAACTAAGTAAGAGACAACAGCTATAGCAAAGGAAAGGAAAGAAGGATTCTGGAAAAAATCACTTCAAAAAAAAAAACTGGACACAATAGAGGACCCCTACAACAAACATGCTATTGAAGATCAGGGTTGCTCATGGACTACCCCCTTAAAAAATTGCTTGGGTGCTGTTTTTTTTTTTAAAGTTTCAATAAGGCATCCTATATTTTTTTCTATGTTCAAAAACATGTTGCAAGCATTGATTAAATAATTAATTAATCATTTTGAATAAAATCAAAAAATCCAAAAGTGAAAGACATAGATTAAACAAATGCTGAACAAAAAAATTGGCATCAGAAAAAAAATGCCACAATACCGTACCACCCCAACACTCCACTCACCCAGAATTATTTTGGGAGAACTTGTCACAATTGTGAATCTTGGCACTAATCGGCGTCCCACATTATATATATATTTATAAACAAATGACTGTCGATATGTCCATTACAAAGGCTGCCAGAGTTCCAACATGAGACCCCGCGAAGTTTTTTTCCTCTGAATTCGCGACAGATTTTTTTTTGGGGGGGGCAAAGATTTAGTGAACTATTTTAACATGAGACCCACGCGAAAGATAAACGTGACGTGGGGTTCGCGAAAGATTGGCGAAAGTAATCTCTTTATTCGCGATGAATGGCCGTTTGCAGATAAAGGAATTTAATGGAATTAGATCAACCGCCACACACAAACACACACACGCACATATATAATCACATATTATATATATAATGTATATATATATATATATAATGTATATATATATAATGTATATATATATATTTTTTTTTTCTCTCTCTCTCTCTCTATGTCTATGTATGCTTCTGCGCAGGTGAGCAGCAGCAGATCAGAGCTAACAGCCTGGAAGTCAACACCGGAGGCCGCTCACCAAGCCTTGGTCGATGCCTGTGCCGCGGCGAAAGGAGTGGATTTGGGCAGTGGCGTTCCCATGGTTATTTCAGTTATTCTGGTTATTCGGTTTTTCCATCTGTTAAGTTGTTATTCCAGCCTTTGTAATTTGCAAACTGTCAGCATCTTTCACCACCTTTTTTGGACGCATGTTCAAGCAGCGGGCCCAACTACTGGAAGCAAACAGGAAGGCAAATTTGCTTCGTTTGCTTGCCTCATTTCCTTGGTGTTTCTCTGTTAATTCTTCATATTTATATATTTTGTATTAAATTATTTTGTTTCATGTTCCAAGGTCAAGATGTATTGCCACCAATAGGCTGCTGGGAGCAGCTGCAAGTGGTTTTTCCCGCTGTGAAGCAGCGCTTGGTGCCTCTTGCGGAGCTCGGGTCATTCAGAGGGCTGGGCATGAGTCGCATTCGCATTTTACACTACATTTAACTGACAGGATACATTGCACGTATTCCAAATTCCAAGATGGGTGTTTCCCGCGTTTCCCCAATACGGATGTGCTTGTTCATTGGTTTCTGGGATTCTTTGATGTTTGCTTCGTAACCCAAGATCAGTTTCCCTGTTGGACGACGTGCTTAGATGAGTTTTTGCAAGATGTTCTGCGCCAGCACGAAGCAGCTCTGCCAAGTCATCCGGAAGGTCATGTGGGTTTTCCCGCTCCTGTCCCTTCAATGAACTAAACGTCCAGGAGCTCACAATGCACGGACAGCGGCTGGGAGAATGGATCCTTGGCGGCAAGTCGTGCACAAATCATTTAACTAATTTAACCCTTCCAGATTTGAGTTCCTTCGGTTCCTTCATGTCCACCGATCATTTTGGGTGCTCCCTGTTGGGCAGGAAGGGCCTCACTGTAGAGCTCTTGCCGATGCCTGTGCAGTTGCCCTTTGCACACGTAGGAGCACCTTTGTGGAAGTGCCCAACTTATTTCGACTTGTTCTCTCGTTTCTTCAGACGCATGGCATGGGTCAAGGGGATTCAAAGATTGGTTCATAAACACAAAGATCATCTTCAACTGGACCATCAGAGCAACTGTGACATGAGATGACCCCTTTGTACTTTGTATTCGCCAGCTGCTTCAAGCAGGAGCTCCTGGTAGTGGTGCTGTGCGGTTTGCGGCAGCAAAGGATTGGGAAGCTCGGTCAAACAGAACCTGAACGAACTGCAAGTTTGAAGACAGCAAGTGCAAAGCAGATAGTAGGATTCAGCTATTTAGTTGGCAAAATAAGCAAAATGACTGCAACATGTATGTTTTTTCTCCCCTTAATCCCGTCCAACACAATTTGATTCCTGTGGGACCATTTGCAATCAACTATATCATTGATATCGATTGATATACTGTAAATGCACTGGCATTCTTCAAGCTTCTGGCCTGCGAGTTCTTTCATTTGTGTAGAGCATGTGCACTTCGATGCTTTTCTGGTCCTTACATGTCCATCCTTTACTGGATTGTCCCCTGCTTCTCAGTCTCAGCCTCACCCCAATGTTCCTGGATTCCAAGATTTTCCAAGGTCCATGACCTTGAGATTCTTGCTACTCTGCGGCATCCAAACCTCCGACCTTTGTTGGGCATCACACTTACGCCAGAAGGGGCAGCGGCGCAGCTGAGCCTCGGATGACTTGGACAACTGGGATGACTCAGCTGTGAAGTTGCTGAAGTGTTGGCCTTGAACGTTCTGGAACTGTTTTAGATTGTTTTAGTATTTTACATAGTTATAGTTCTTATCACATTTCATCACATTTCATCACATTTCATCACATTTCATCACATTTCATCAACGTCGCTGATCAAATCTCATCAGATCTTATCCCCAATGCATGCTGACATACACTGGCGTGCCATGCTGCGTGGCAAGGAACATGATCTCCGAACCTGGCAGAAACGGAAAACTGTTTCTTGGCCAAAACACGAGGATTTCCAGAGGATTTTCCTCCTTCAGGATAGTTTCTTTGCCATTCTTTGCCATTCTTCGCCATTCTTTGCCCTCCTCATTTTTTGGTTCTCATTAGTTCTCAATATATAACAATGGTAATAATAATAGGAATAATAGTAATGGCAAAAACAATCATCACAAGAATAGCAATGATAAAAACAATAACAGCAATAATAATAACAATAATAATAATAGTAATCATAATAATAACATTAATCAAAATAGTAGTAATGATAGTAATAACAATACTCAGAATAACCAAAAAGAATGATGATAATAAGAACCATCAGAATAACAAAAAGTACAGTGATAATGATAACAGTAATAGCAATAATAATAACAACAATGATCATAATACTTTTTAAATTAATATATACATAAATAAACACATAAATACATACATACGTAGTACTAGATTCCCTGAATGGGCGATAGTGCTCAGAGATGTAAGGCTGTTTGAGCTGATCCATGCAAGCTTCTCCGACGGCAGCAGACAGCCATTGGACTTCAGGAGCTCTTGGCTTGGCACGTTGCTATCAGATACTGTTGATATCCATCATCGTCTATCATAGTACCTACCAGTAGGCGGTGGCAGAAGTTTCAAAAATAGGAAACCTATAGGAGAGGTTTGTTGTTGTGAATCACGGATGGCAGAGCGAATCCACTGATGGACCGAAAGGTGGTTGGAGTTGTGTTTTTTGAAGTGGTTGCAATGGTTGCAGTGGTCACCTCAGTGTGGTGTAGTGCAGTTGTAGTTGTAGTTGTAGTGTCGTGTAGTGGAGTTGTAGTTCTAAGCTGTAGTTCTAATGTGATGTAATTAGTGTAGTGCAGTCGCAGTTGACGTTGCAGTTGTAGTTGTGGTGTGGTGTTATTTGGTGTAGTAACTAGTATATTGTAGTGTATTGTAGTGTACTGTAGTGTTGTGTACTGTAGTGTGGTATAGTGTAGTGTAGTCAAGTGTAGTGTAGTGTAGAGTAATGTAGTTGTAGTTGTAGTGTATTGTAATTAGTGTAGTGTAGCGTAGTGCAAAGTAGTGGTTGTTGCAATTGTAGTTGCAGTTGTAGATGTAGTGGAATATAATGCAATTAGTGTAGCATAGTGTCGTGTAGTGTTGTGTAATGTAGTACAGTAGTGTAGTAGTTGTAGTTGCATGTATATTTTTAGCTGTAGTGTGCTGAGTGCTGCAGTGTAATTAGTGTGGTGCAGTGTTACGTAGTGTAGTTTTCATTGGAATTGTAGATTTGGTTTTAGTAGTAGTAGTCGTCGTCGTCGCCGTCGCCGTCGCCGTCGCCGTCGCAGTCGCCGTCGCCGTCGTCGTCGTCGTCGTAGTAGTCGTAGTCGTCGTCGTCGTCATAGTAGTCGTCGTCGTCGTCGTCGTAATCGTAGTCGTAGTCGTAGTCGTAGTCGTAGTCGTAGTCGTAGTCGTAGTCGTAGTCGTAGTAGTCGTCGTAGTAGTAGTAGTTGTTGTTGTTGTTGTCGTTGTAGTAGTTGTAGTTGTAACTGTCTGTCTATCTACCTAATCGATCTGTCTATTTATCTATCTACCTATTTATCTATATCTATCTATCTATCGATCGATCTATCGATTTATCTATCTGTTTGTCTGTCTGTCTGTCTGTCTGTCTGTCTATCTGCAAGCTTGAAAGCGCAGCTATTTTGCGACACTTCCTCAATTTTGGAACTTGACACCATCCAAACGAAACAATTCTGCGAGACTTCCTCATTTTTCGAAGTTGAAAACATCAAAAACGAAACAATTCTGCGAGACTTCCTTCAAAAACGGAAAGTTGAGTGCAGAGCTGACGGCCTCGTACCAATGCGTTTTACGATTTTTCCACTCCACCTGTCTAAAGTACTGCGCCTGACACGAAAAAGTGATGCCAGGTCATACGAAGTTTTGCACCTGTCACGCAAAATCATTTTAGCAAACCTGAAGATCTGATGCTCCAAAATGCAACCCCTCTCAGGAAATCAGCGCCCTGACCTCCTAACATCTCTGATGAACACTTCTCTTGTACTGCGCCTGCCACGGAAAATGCATCTTTGCAGATCCTCTTCAAATGTCCCACGCCTGCCATCGTTTTTGGAAATGCTACAATGCCCTCAATCCCGTGCACCTGCCACGCGAAGCGACATCTGAACGTCCAAAAGTGGTCCGGGCATGTGGTGTTTTT